>JAEEGH010000371.1_pt1 | contig 229792 bp, 196 predicted proteins | sample 9134181 | NCBI WGS metagenome assembly JAEEGH01 (sample SAMN16246544, study PRJNA631951) | gut metagenome | biome: gut microbiome; feature: rumen; material: DP-attached | host: Bos | place: Iran: Karaj | collected 2018-10 | reverse complement strand
TAATTAAATTATTTTTTTCTTCAATTTCTTTTTTTGTTCTTTCAAATAAATTAAATTTTTCATTAAGAAAAACTTCTTGTTCTTTTAAAATTTTTATTCTTAATTTTATTTCTTCTTCTTCTTTAAAATATGAATTTTTTGTTCTTAAAATATCATTTTTTTGAGTTTCTATCATTTTAATATTATCATCTTTATATTTTTCAAAATATTTTTTTTCTTCTCCTAATAATTTTCTTTGATAATCTATTTCATTTAATTTAATTTGATAATTTGATTTTAATTCTTCTAATTCTTTTTTCATTTCTTCATATTTTTTTTGATTATCTTTTTTTTCTTTTTCATATCTTTCTTTATTTTCTTCGTCTTCTAATTTTATTTTTTTTTGTAAAGCATTAATTTCTTCTTTTTGTTTATTTATTTTTATATTTTCTTCTTCATTTAATTTTTTTTTTTCATTTATTTCATTTTCAAAATTTTCTTTATCTTTTAAAAATTGTTCTTTATCATTCTTAAGATTTAATTCTAATTCTTTTAATCTATTTTCTAAATTTATTAAGGATTCATGATATAATTTATTTGATTCAATTTGATTTTTATTTTCATTTGAAAATTTTAAAAATATTTCATCTATTTGTTTAGATGAATTTTCAACTTTATTTACAATTTTATTAATTTCAATTTGTTGTTCTAATTGTTTTTTTAATTTATCAATTTCTTTTCCTAAATTTATTTCTTGTTCATTTAATTCTTTTTTATGTTCTTCTTTAATATTTTCTAATTCTTTTTGATGTATATTTGTTAATTTATCTTTTTCTTTAATTAATTCTTCTTTCATTTCTTTTTTTAAATTTTCTATTTGTTCTTTTAATATTTCTTCATTTTTTTTATATGTTTCTTCTGTTATTTCAATATCTTTTTTTTGTTTTGATTTTAATTCTTCTAATTGTTTATTAAACTCTTCTTCTTTTTTTTTTATTAATTCTTCACATTTATGAAAATCAATATTTTCTTTTTTAAAATTCGTTAATGATATTTTTTTACTTAAAATTATTCCACAATTTGTACAAATGTAATTTATTCTTGTATTTAATTTTTTTAATATTGAAATACTTGTTATTCTTCCATAAAATTGAACAAAATAATTTATTTTTAGATTTTGATTTGGTTCAATTAAAAATAATTCACTTGGAGTAAAAATTTTTAGTTTAATTTTTAAATCAGAACTATTTGATATTTTTTTTGTTTGAATACAATATAAATGAAGTAAAACTTTAATAAATGCAATACTTTCTTCTCCAAATGTGTTAATATATTTCATTAGTATTAAATAATTTTCAAAATTTTGATTTTTTAAAATTTCACAATTTAAAGTAAATAAAATTTCAGGTGAATTTTTTTTTATTTGAGAATTATTATCTTGTGTAAAATATGAAGAAATCATATTAGGTGATAAAATATTATTTATTTTGTTAAGGATTTCTGAATTGAATGAATTTATGAAAAAAGAATCTTTATCATAATAAAGTGAGATAATTTTCAAAAGATTTTTATTTTTTTTCGCATCAAGTAACATAAATTAATTATTTAAATTCTTTAATTCAAATTAATATAAAAAAAAAAATTAATAAAACTAATTTTTATCATGGAAAAATGTTCTGAATGTGAAAAGAATATATGTAATTATATTAAATGTGGTAAATGTAAATCTATATTTTGTAAGAATTGTTGTTCTAAAAAATGTCTAATTTGTAAGTGTTCATCTTTAATTAATTATTCAAATGTTAATCAAGAGAATTTATATTCACTTACTACTAGAAAAATTTTTGCTGAAGATAGTCGTGGAATTATTAAAGAAAAGAATGATGTAGAAAATAAAGTTGATTCAATCAATGAAAAATTTGATTGTAAAATAATATCTCTTAATAAATTAAAACATTGTAAAAAAAATTATTTAAAATGTTCATGTTGTAATGGTAAAAGATGTGATGAAAATAATTGTTTTTGCTTTGATTGTATGGCAAAAAATATTAAAAAAACAAAATTCAAAAATAAATTAATAAATAAAAAAGGACATATTGCAACACAAATTCAAAAAAATGGAAAAATAATTTATTGTTGTCATTATTCTTTTGATTCACAGATTTGTGATGGAGACAATATTTGTCCTGATTGTGTAGATTTAAATAACAATTTAAATATTTATAAAAATTTAATTAATAATTAAAATATTTTATACAAATACATTTTTAGAGATTCTATAATTAATGAACTTTTAATTATCTAATATATAATTAAAAAAATATATATTTAAATTAATGGATAAATGCTATTTTAATTCTTGTATTTTAAATGATAAAGAAAAAATGATAAAATATAAACAGCATAATAGAAATATAAAAAAATTATTTTTTTGTCTAGATGAGCTGCTTGATTCGGATGCTTTTCCGGAAGAAGAGCTGATGCTGAACATTGCCGCAGAGCTGCGCTATTCGGAAACCGCCTTCGTTCGCAAGCATTCCGCTCAGGAGTTCACCATCCGCTACTTCACTCCAAAGGCAGAGGTGGAACTGTGTGGCCATGCAACGATAGCCTCGTTTTCCTTGCTGCATCAGAAAGAATTGGCGTCGGGAACATGCCTCTGCCATACCAAAGCAGGCGACTTGCGTATCGAAGCTGGCAAAAAGGTGATGATGCAGATGGCGAAACCACATATCGCAGCCACCATTGCCGACACTGAAGACATCTATCAAGCATTGGGAGTGAAGAATTATCGTCCAACAATGCCTGTTCAGGTGGTTTCCACAGGTTTGCCCGACCTTATGATTCCGTTGCCAGATGTAGTTACACTGCAGTCGCTCCAACCCGACATGGAAGCCATTGCAGAAATCACCAAGAAACACGGGGCTGTGAGTTTCCATGTCTTCGCTTTCGGCAACGACAGCTACACCGCTCATGTGCGCGACTTCGCACCACTGTACGACATTCCTGAAGAGTCGGCCACCGGCACCGCCAATGCCTCGTTGACGTACTACCTTCAGCAACACGGCATTATTGGTGTCGAAGCTGAATGTGCTTTTCTCCAAGGCGAAGCGATGGGAAGACCGTCGGTGGTCGCCACCCGCATTCAAGCCGACAGGAATATCTTTGTTGGTGGCACCGCAACGGTGGTGGCGGAAGGAAATTTTTCCTATAATTTGTGAGGAAAGGAATCTGACCTTTTGCAGCAATATGTGCAGTATAGAGATCTGATAGATTGTGTAAGGAGTAAATTAGTATCTTTGCAAAAACTCTTAAAATAGTGGTTCAAAAGGACAACAAAGGCTTTCTACTTCTGCATCTATCGGTATTCATTGCGGGTTTTACGGGGGTACTGGGACGGCTCATTGAGCTTGATTCCGCTGTGCTCGTATGGCATCGCATGGCGTGGGCTGCGGTTTTGATGGCACTATTTCTTCTCTTTAGGAAAGAGCTGCAACAATACCGGTTCAAAGACATAGCTCAGATGGGTGGCGTTGGTGTGCTGCTTTGTCTGCATTGGGTTTTCTTCTATGCCAGCATCAAGGCTTCAAACGTCTCCATCGGCGTTGTCTGTTTCTCATTGGTTGGGTTCTTCACGGCATTGTTCGAGCCGATAATCAACAAGCACAAGTTTTCAATAATAGAATTCCTATTCAGCATACTCACGGTATGCGGCGTTTATCTCATTTTCCATTTTGATACTCGCTATCGCTTGGGCATTGCTTTCGGAATCATATCCTCTGCATTGTACGCCTTGTTCGCTATCGCCAACCAGCATGTCGGTAAGCGTTATGAAGCCAAGAATATGCTATTCTGGGAGATGGTCGGCGGCCTGGTTGTGCTCAGTGCCATTTTCCCCATTTACAACCACTTCCTACCCGTCGAAAAACTATTTCCCACAGGTCTTGATTATCCTTACATGGCATTTATGGTTGTCGTCTGCACCATCGGTCTCTGCCTCCTGCAAATCATTGTTTTACAGAAAATTGATGCCTTTACCGTCAACCTTACATACAATTTGGAACCGGTTTACAGCATCGTTCTCGCCATGATTATTTTCAACGAATACCAGGAGTTAAATTTCTCGTTTATCCTCGGCATTACGCTGATTATCATATCAGTTGTGCTTCAAACCTGGTCTAAATTAAAAATGAAGAATTAGTTTTTTTATATATCTTTGCAAAAAATATCATCTTAAACAAAATAAAATGAAAAAAACTTTATTACTGGCAATCGTGGCACTGATGATGTGCGCATGCTGCAATGAAAAAAACAATGAAACAACTGAAAACCAAAACACAACAACAATGGATTTCCTTGAACTGACCAAACAGCGCTACTCCGAGCGTTACTTCGATTCCACACGAGTGGTGGAACAAGAAAAACTGGACCGTATTCTTGAAGCAGGCCGCCAGGCACCTACCGCTGCCAACAAACAGCCGCAACGTCTCTATCTCATCAAGAGCAAAGAGGCCTACCAAAAAGCCCAGTCGGCCTCGTTCTCACCGCTCTACAACGCGCCTGTTGTGGTGCTGGTATGTTACGACCTCGACTCCACCTGGCATAACCAGCGCGAAACCCTTCTGCCCAATTACAACAGCGGTGAGCAAGACTGCGCTATCGTGGCCACACAAATGATGTATGCCGCTGAGGAACAGGGAATTCATACCATCTGGATTAGAGGTTTTGACGCAGGTGCTTTGCAAAAGGTGTTTGACCTGCCTGCCAACATGATTCCCGCTATGATGCTGCCCCTCGGCTATCCTTCCACCGAATCAGAGCCCTCTCCAAAACACTTCATGCGCAAGCCTTTGGAGACGATATTAACGGAGTTGTAAGGGGCACATTGGCAGCATAGTTCATCTATCTTGATATTTAACATACTTTGTACCAATATTTTATCATTTCCCCATTAATGAAAAAGTACATTCTAACCATCTTATTACTTGTTGTTGTGATGTCGTTTTCAGCGACAGCACAGAAACATCTTGTCAACGGAATCAAGTTCTCCCGACATCATTTCGTCGATACAGTGAAAATCAAGATGTGGGACGGTGCGGTGATTATCCCGGTGGAAATCAACGGACAGACAAGGAATCTGCTGTTCGATTCAGGGGCAAGCTTGGGTTTTTGGATCGGGGAAGAGGAGGAGTGGATGACCCCTTCGGGCGACAGCATCACTGTTCGCGATGCTAAAAAAATATCCAAAGAAATGGAGTTCAAGAAGTTTCCTCCTATCAAAATGGGCAACATCGTCATCGAAAACTATCCTATGGTGGTGGACAACGGCATGATCGAATACTTATGCGACAGAATTGACGGTGCTTTTGGCTACGACCTCGTGGTTCGCGGCCTCTCATTTAAATTCGACACGAAAGACAGCCTGATGATTGTGACCGACCGCAAGCACTTTTTCTCCAAGGAAGAAAAACTGCAGCCCACCTTGAAATATAAATGGTATCATAAGTTCAGACCGCAAATATGGGTGCATTTTCCTTTCCACCGAATCAAGATATCTTTCGATTCCGGGGCTATAGGTGGTGGTTTTGATTTGACGGAGGATCTCATGCGGATTTGGGAAGATTCAGATCCTGAGTTGGGGCAGAAAATGGATGAATATACGGTGCTGAAGGACACAACAGTCTTTACCAATGCCGGCTTTTTTGGCCGACCCTCAGACACAATTCCCTACAGGATTTTCCACTGCCCGGAAGTGGAAATGGGCGGCATTACCTTCACAGACGTGTGGGTATCGACCGACAAACGCACCGGCAAGGTGGGCTCTTCCATATTGGAGCACAATTCACTGATTATCAATGGAAATAAAAGACAGCTTGTCTTGCTGCCACATGAGGGCAAGATGGTACAAAATGTCGGAAATAAGGATACCGTTGGGTTGAAACTTATTCCTGCCGATAAAAACGACACCCTTGGTGCGATGAAAGCCGTAGTGCGCAAAGATGGTGATGCTTACAAGAAAGGCATTCGCTCTGGCGATTATCTGGAAAGTGTCAACGGAGTGGAAATCACCGAATATTGTACTTACCTCAATCTTTCTATGGACACAACGGTGCGACGTTTTGTATTCCGCTCACCAGATGGGACGAGGAAAGAGGTGGAATGGTGAACACCTTCATCAATTTGCATAAGCTAAGTAAAAAAAGGTGGAGGAAGTCATTCAAGAGATGCTGAAATAAAAAGATAACTCTTGTAATCAATAGGGTTTTACCACATGTGTACCCTACCCTTCATCCTCAATAATGGGGGTTTTTGAAAAGCTAAATCCTCACAAATTAGGATGTCAAGCTAAGAGCATTTTTACTATTTTTGCCTCATCAAAATAGCTACATCATGCCCCTAAAGAAAACACCATTCTCAAAAGATACCAAACTGGCTGAACTGATGGCGGAGGACCGTCGGCTGTTGTTACTTTTGTCCCGTTTCGGCATCGGATTGGGTTTTGGAGACCGCAATGTGGATCAGGTGTGTCAGATGAACCAAGTCAATGTCAATCTCTTCTTGATGATTTGCGAAATATATTCCAACGGCGATTTCAGACCGGGAAAAGAAGAACTCCAAAAAATTGACCTGAACGACCTTCTCTCCTACTTGAAAGCTTCGCACCGGTATTATCTTGACGAACGTTTCCCGCACATCGAGGAACATCTGCAAAACATCATTGAAGCCTGCGGACAGAAATACGGTCCCATGCTCAGCCACTTTTACGATGAATACAAGCAGGAGGTGATGCGGCACATACAATATTATGAAGAAGAAGTGGTGTTCCCATACATTGAGGCCTTGCTCAACGGTCAGCGCAGCAATTCATACAAAATCAATGAATTCGAGCACAACCACACCAATATCCAGGACACCCTCGACGATATGATGAACATTCTTCTGAAATATCTGCCCGGCAACATTCTGCCCAAGGAACGTATCGAGATTTCGCTTGACATCATGGACCTGAGCGATGACCTCAACCGCCATTCGCTCATCGAGGACCGTATCCTCATCCCCTACGTCGAATTACTTGAAAAAGCTTAGCCATGAGAAACCGTGTTATCATTTGTTCGTCTTTTGAGATGGTCTCCATTGGCTTGGCTGAGATTATTGACAGCTTGGCGCAGTTTGACGTAGTATCGTGCCTAGATAGCCCCGAGTATCTCTCGGAGAAAATCCTGACTACCGATGCCAATATAGTCATCATCGACCCATCGGTATTGGGCTACCAAAACAAGGATTTCATCTTCCAATTCAGAAAAAAACACCCGCATGTCACACTCATCGCTTTGGTGACCACCAGCCTCGACCATTCGTGGCTGGTGCCTTATTGCGGTGTTATCGAAATCCAAGACACCCGTTCAAAAATCATTGACAAGATGAGTGAATTCATCAAGAACGACAAGCAGAAAAAGAACGAGGACGTGGAACTCTCGAAACGGGAGACTGATGTGCTGATTGCCATAGCCAAAGGCATGATGAACAAGGAGATAGCCGACCAGATGAACCTTTCTGTTCACACGGTCATCTCCCATAGGAAAAACATTACCCGGAAAACGGGCATCAAATCCGTTTCCGGCCTAACCGTTTATGCCTTGCTCAACAATTTGATTAATGAAAAGGATTTAATTTAAGTCTATATGACATTGAATCTGCCTCTTAATAGTTTTTTTGGTTAATGTTGTTATTGGAATCGGCGCCGACATCCTGCCCGCCTGTAGCGAGATGCCGGCGCCCGCTGTCCGGGAGAAGAAAATTTCAATCTACCACTTATACACTGCTAAACGGTTGTTCAAGAAGGGTAAGAAGAAGGCGAATAGTTTTGCCCGAAACGAATATTTTTTCATTTCCTCGTTGTAACTTCTTTCAGAAATCAAGCTCATCCGTGGCTCCAATTCAAGGTATTCTCTGCCAGATTTGGTTCCCCAGTGGAATTCGGCGTTGGTGTACTTCACGGAATCATGATGCTTGGTATTTCTACCCAAAATGGGATGATGCAACTCAGCCAGCAAATAGCCGTGTTCGAACGAGTCGCACAAGATGTTAAGACAGGTTTCAACCTGTTCCTTTGTAAAATATTCCAACACTCCTTCCATCACAATAATGTTAGTAGAACGCTGGGGCAACCCCTTTGTCCAATCCGATTCAAGGGCACTCCCCTCCTTCATCACACAACGCTCACGGTCTTTGCAAACCTTGCGACGAATCGAAAGTATGTCGGGCAAGTCAACATCATACCACATAATCTGCCCATTGTCAACCTGCACAAACTTGTCATCAAAACCACAACCTAAATTGACACACAAAGCGTCGGGATATTGATCAATGAGTTCCTGCAACTGGTTCTTATACATGATGGTACGAGCCACCACTCCTTCATGCGACATAAAATGGTCGTACTGGCTAAACTCAACACCGAGTGTATCGATAATCTCTTTTGCTAGATAATCCTTGATCCTTGCATTTGAACGTGCTGTTTCGCTAGCTCTTATCGCCAGTGTAATCAATGCTGTTTCCTGAATATCACCAATTTGTAATTCCATAATGATTAATATTTTAATGAATAATTCTCTCATAACTTTCTAACAGCAAAATTATCATATCCATACCAATTTCAACCTCCCATTTTAATGGGGTTATTGACAGGAGATTACTTACTTTTGGCTAGTAATCTTTGAGACTTATGCAGAGGTTTTAATACACTGTCATAATTGAGGATTTTTTGCTGTGAAAATCCCTTTAAAATAGGATAATCCAACGCATCAAAAGAAAGTATTTTTGCCATCAAAAAAAAATCAAAAAAAGTTATGGCAAAAAATCTATCTTTTCTCAAAATCTTGTTTTTAGTAGCATTCATACTGCCCTTGTTTACACTTCGTGCACAAGTGACCACATCAGACACGATTGGCAGCGGCTCAACAACTTCCATTCATTCGGCATTGCCAGGTGCATACGGCTATCACTTGTCGGCAGCATTGTATCTCGGCAATGAGATCAACCATTCGGCTGGAAACATTGAATCGCTTTCCTACCACATCACATACGGAAACTATCCGGTAAATGACGGGGATAAAAAGGTTCGGATTTACCTGTTGGAGACAACTGATCCATCTATAGATTTATCACAGACATGGAATTCTTTGGTGGTTTCGGCCACCTTGGTGTATGATTCTATCGGCTGCGACATCCAGTGGGATGATTATTGGAAGGAATTTGTTTTCTCGCAGCCTTTCCCATACAGCGGTGGCAATCTGATAGTACTGGTAGAAGGTGAAGCTTGCGACCCCTACCCCAATATGGGAGATTGTGAGACAGAGATTTACGTCAACAACGGGACTGTCAACAACTGTTGGAACCGAATGCAGGATGGAACCCCTATCTCTTTCACCACGGCAATGAGTTCCATTCCCGAAGGCACACACGGCAACCACTACGACCGTCCGAACATAGTATTCGCTTTCAGTTCCGGCGAACCTGCTTCACCTGACACGAATTGTGTTCTGACGCTTCCCATGATGGAAACATTTGAGAGTTATCCGGGAGATTTCTCCTCCATTCCCACCTGCTGGACCAAGATCTCGCAGGAATACAACCAAGCCTACGGCAGCTATTATCCCGTCATCAATGGCGGCAGTGCAAGCGACCCCAATCAGTCGGTGATGTTCATGCTGATGGACTCTTATTCATCGTATCTTATCATGCCTGCATTAGACAGCAATCTGATGATGCAAAATATCTCCATGTCGTTCAACTTCAAGTCTTCCCAGCAAAATATTACACATTTGGTGGTAGGAGTTATGTCGGATCCAACTGACACACTGACATTTGTACCAGTGGGAAGCGTGTGTCGCGAAGGCAGCACCAGTAGTTGGGAATCCAAGGAAATCAATTTTGCCACATACGCCGGCACCGGCCGTTACATCACTTTTTGGTTCAGCAAAGCCAATTCCACCCACATGTTCCCGAGTTGCTTCCTCGATAATGTGGCCGTTTTCGAAACACCAGACTGCACTCCACCCGTACAGATTTCCGCCAATGTGGACAGTCTTTCAGACGCCACCATTTCCTGGACATATACCAACAATGCCTACGGCGCCAGAATCTACTACAAAATGACCACAGACGCCTTGTTTGACTCCGTTGAAGTCTATACGGACAACTACTACACCCTTTACGATTTGCCCTTTAACACTGTTTATCAATACTATATTGTTACTCTTTGTGATGATGGCAGTGAATCGGAACCTTCGCAGATTTACACCTTCTCCACACCTTGCGAGACCGTGACGAACTTTCCTTGGATTGAAAGTTTTGAAAACGGGTTGGGTTGCTGGACTTTGAATGCCTCTTCGGCTGGCCAAGAATGGCAGATGGTCTCTTCCGGCAGCTATCCATCATGTACACCTTACTTAGGAAACGCTATGATGAAATATGACTGTTGGAGCTTCCCGTCAGGCAGCTGGGGAACCATGACCTCTCCCGCAATGACTATATTGCAGGATATGACACTCTCATTCGCCTACTACAAGCAGGATGCATATCCGGCAGAGGACAAGATTGAGGTTTACCTCAATACCACCCCCGACCTTATGAATGCCACCCTCTTGACTACCGTTTACAGTTACGACCCCTATATGAACGCTTGGGACTCTGTATCTGTTGCCATTCCTGCCCAAAATGATGACGCATATCTGATTTTCAAGGCCACCTCCGATTACGGCTATAACCTTTATATGGATTACATAACGATAGACTACTACACACCTGACGACACGGTAGTGGTCGATTCCGTTTACATCACCCTGGACGCCAGCATTTGTGAAGGTGAGAGTATGGATTTAAATGGTGTTTCTTATACCGAAGCGGGTAGCTACACGTTCACCTCTAACGACACCGTTTTCACTTTGAACCTGACCGTCAATCCAGTGTACAACATCATCATTAACGACAGCATTACCTCAGGAGAAACATACATGCAGTACGGCTTCAACGAGAGTGCGGCAGGCACCTACACGCAATATCTGACAACAGTCCATGGCTGTGACAGCATTATCACATTGAATTTGACGGTGATGACTGGCATAAATGACTATAAGGGCATGAACATCTCCATTGCCCCAAATCCCGCCCATGATTATGTAGTGATAACAGTAAAGGATTTGCACAAAGAGATGACATTGGAATTAGTGGATATGTGCGGACGTATTTTGCAAACAATGCGGTTAACGGCAGAGAATTCGATGCTTCGGGTGGAACGTAGAAATCTGCCAGACGGAATTTATATGTTACGAATGACTTCCGACGGGCAAATACAAACCCGGAAAGTGATTTTCAGATAATCTCTCAAGTCGCAGTCTTCGGGCTGCGGCTTTTTTTTAGTATTTTTGTAAACTCATAACTCATCATCTCTATGGAACATCATCAAAATCAAGAACACCATCACCACCACCATCATCACCATGTCGCGCCAACGCAGTCGCTGAGCGGCATTTTTATCCTGTCCATCATCCTCAACGGACTTTTCGTGCTCATTGAGGCAGGTGTGGGTCTATGGCAAGACTCACTCTCGCTCCTCAGCGATGCGGGGCACAACCTCAGCGACGTGTTCAGCCTCTTGCTTGTACTCATCGCCTTCCGCTTAGCCAAAGCGCAGCGGAACAAGCGTTTTACTTACGGATACCGCAAATCCACCATCCTCATCTCACTGCTGAATGCCGTCATCCTGCTGGTAGCGGTGGGAGCTATCGTAATCGAGAGCATCCACAAATTCAGCGAACCCACCGAGGTAAACGGCATTGCCATATCATGGACCGCGGGGGTGGGCATCCTCATCAACGGAGCGACGGCATTGTTGCTCATGCGAGGGCAAAAGAGCGACCTTAACGTGCGTGGCGCCTTCCTCCACATGGCAGCCGACACACTGGTATCCATCGGTGTGGTCATCAGCGGTATCATCATTTATCATACTGGCTGGAGCGTTGTCGACCCCATTGTGTCGCTCATCATTGCTGCCGTCATCCTCATCTCCACTTGGGAATTGCTTTCCGACAGCCTTAGGCTTGCGGTGGATGGAGTCCCCGACGGGGTTGAATTACAGGAAATTGAGCAACTGTTTGTCGCCGAAGAGCATGTGAAAGGAGCCCATCACATCCACGTGTGGGCCATTAGCACCACCGAGACCGCCCTCACGGCCCATGTGGTCATTGACGATTTCAGTTGCTGGCCGCAGGTTTCGGAACGGCTCAAACACACCCTTGCCGATCATGGTATCAACCATGCCACTCTTGAGCCCGAAACCGAAGAGCATCAGTGCTGTGATATGGAGTGTTAAAATAGTTTTTATATCCCTGCCACCACAATATTTTCGACAAACTAAGAAGGGCCTAGTAATATTGAATCTGACGTTCCAGAATTTCTGTGACGGTCATGGAATCTTTACTTCGTCCTTCATAACGGATACATTTCACCCAATTTCCTTGTTGATCGTAGGCATATTGCCAGCGGACAATTTTGTATGGTCTGGAATCATTGGATTGATAAGCAACATGTTCCACTAAATTGCCGTACTCATCATACGTCCATTCTTCCAAATCGGCCATTATGTAGTCAAAAATAGCCTCATTGATTCGAAAATCACCCAACAGTGCCTCTTTTTTCACCATTCTGCCTGCTGAATCGTAGGAAGTTTGTATATGAAGGTCTAAGGTATGTTGCGAGCCTCGAACATCATAATACTTGGATTCAGTCTCCCTACCAGCACTATCATATTGGTAATAGTTGTCCCAGCCTTCGGGTTTCCAGTCCCCGATGGAATATTCGTGAATCATATTATGCTGGTCGTCATATTCATACCCTTTATTCTTTCGGAACCCCTTGCATTTACAAGTTCTATTATTACCATCATAACCATCACAGCGTCCCTCGAATATCATATTATCCATACTGTCGTACACAAAATAATCCATCCATTTTGCAGTATTGCCATTGTTCATCTGATGTGCCACCATATTGCCTCGTTCATCATAGCAATAGGTGTCACCATAATCGAGATATTTATTACTCTTATTTTTACTTTTTGAGGGACTCTGTTTCAAAGCATCCTCAAAACGATGTTGAACAGTCTCCACTCGCACAGGTTTCCCTTCAGCATTTAATGTAATGACATCCTCATGCCAGTTGATGACATCCTTATAATGAGTTGATATTTTTGTCAATCGTCCGTATTTATCATATTCGAAAGAATCAGTATTTGAGTATCTTGTGTCTATTACCTGAGTAATACGACCTGATGCATCAAAACTGTATATTTTTATAGGTTCTATGGAATTATACTCCTTGTCAGTCAAAACACGAGCACTGTTGATATCGTATTCCTGAAACGTCTTCAAAAGAATTTTGTTGATATGGCATTGCTCTAAATATCCTGTTTTGGCAAACAACCACGTTTGCTGTTTGGAATAAACATCCTCGGAAGAGTTTTCACGATTTAGTACTGAAGTGGGCACCCTGGTCTGTACAACTGACTTTACTGTGCCATTAAGTGAGATATTCAATTCTGTGTAATAACCATTGAAAAGATTTAACTCTTTGTAAGGTTTTTCAGCAACATATTCGGTTTTCTCCCGTGGTTCGACGGTTTCTACGGAAACACTGACAGAATCGGGGTTGAAATGCTCAATCGGTTTATAACGGGTACTTTGCTGGGTGTCGGTTTTCTTGCCACCCATGACGATTTCTTCCACATCGTTGTGAAGTTTCTCATAGTCAATATTTTCCTTGTAGGTATATTTGTACATAGACTGTCGCAATTCGCCGTTTTCCGTTGGAATGTATTTTGTCATTATATAGTCGAAAGGCATATCTGTCCCATGGAACATAATCAAATGCAAGCGGTACAGTTGGTCTTTGTCGCTGCCGTCGGGATTGGAGCTGTAAACGTAATATACCACCTTGGTAAAGCTGGTGGAGAAACGGTTTTTCGGCAACTCGTCGTACCATTCATAACCCCAAATATTCAAGGTGTCCATCCTGAAAAAATCGAAGTTGTAATAGTGGCAAAGCTCGTATTCACAAGGCAGTTTGTTCTTTTTGTGTGCTTTGTACAACAGAGCCCTGTTTTCGGCGGCTTTCCTATAATTTCCCAAACCAGAGTAACAGACAATCTTGTTGCGGATGGCAAAATAATCGGTTTCCGGTTTCTTCAAGGCCAACATCTCTTCATTGAGTACCAACGCTTCCTCAAATTTTTCCTGATACCGGTATACCATTTCAAGCAGATTGGCTGTACCGTAATAGTCGGCAATGGCATCCTTGTATGTTTGACTTTCATCTGGTGATAGACTTTGCCAGCGTTGTTTGGCATACTGGTAGGCCTCTTCATAGAGTCCGGCCTGACACAAACTGTCAATATGACGTTCGTATTGGTCGCTTTGCGCATAGACTACCCCAAGCGGAATCAGGACAACAACGGTCAGTAAAAAAAAGAATATTTTTTTCATAACTCCCTGTGGACTTCAGAAAAACACCTTTTGCATTGCTACTGGCCAGGTGCGAAGTCCATTAAACGCCATGGTCAGTGAACAACGTCACAAAATTAATAAAAATCACAGAATTGGTATGAATTTTTTACTATTTTTGCCCCGAATAATTATTATAAACTATGAAAAAGACCATCGTATTCGTAGCTGCCATACTTATTCTATTCGGCTGCAACCATCCCAAACAATTTGAGGTAACCCTCAAACTTGATAATGCTGAGGGGCAAAGCGTTTACCTTTGCAAACACATCGATGATAATACTGACGCGGTTATTGACAGCAGCGTCATCTCTGACAAAACAGCTGTGCTGACCGCCCCCAACGACAACCCGCAAACGCTCTATATCATCAAATTCAACAAGAACGACCACTGTGGAATCTACACCTTCTTCACCGAAAACCAAAACACAACGATTACAGGCAACCGCGACGACATGCCGCATTGGACCGTTAAAGGCTGTCCCTCCATGGATATTTTGATGGCTCACCATGAAGAGTCAATGAAGTTGTATGAAGAGCCTATTATGGCTGCCTATATGGAGCTTGAGGAGGCTGGATTGACAGGAGATACGGTAAAGTTTGCTGAAACCAACGACCAAATTCAACTTCTCATTAAAGAGTATTTCAATCATGAGGCAGATTTTATTAGGAATCACGCTGATAGTTACCTCGGGCACTATATGCTCGACGACATGAAAGAAGATCTTGATTTTGAACTTGTGAAAGAGTTAGCTGCCGGCCTCACCAACGAGTCAGTTTACAGAAAAAACGTTCAGAAATTCATTGAAAACGGAGGCCAATCCTCAAGACGTGTATGCTACATGGAAGATTGATGCGATAGGTTCTGCCCTTGTCTGTGCAGCATCCAGAAATTCCTCTGGACTAACAACATCACATAAAAACAAACAATGACCACCGAAGAAACTCGCCTATTGGAATTCGATGCGGTAATCTTGCAAAACGAGGACATGGATGCCGCCTATGTGGAGGTGCCATTCGACATCAAGACGATGTTCGGCAAAGGCAGGCTGTTGGTGCACGCCACTTTCGACGAAGTACCTTACGACGGACAAATCGTGAAGATGGGAACGCCTTGCTATATCATCGGAGTACGGAAAGACATTCGCAAACAGATTGGCAAGAGCTTCGGCGACATTGTACATGTCACCTTTTATGGAAGGGAAGGAAAATAATCCTATGATCAGAAAAGAGATTAAAGAATAATCACCTCAAACCGCAGTCTTCGGGCTGCGATTTTTTTTCACTTTTTTCAAAAATATCGCTTGCGATATAAAATATTTTTGTATTTTTGCATCGTGAACGATATAAATAAAACAATGGACGAACAACTCAAATTAGACAACCAGCTTTGTTTCCGTCTTTACACGGCAGCGCGGCTAACCATGGGGGCCTATCACCCGTACCTGGAACCGCTGGGCATCACCTATCCGCAATACCTGGTGTTGCTCGTGCTGTGGGAAAAAGACAAACAGCCGGTATGTGATTTATGCAAACGTTTGTTCTTGGAAACCAACACCGTCACTCCACTCTTGCAACGTATGGAGAAGGCGGGATTGTTGACCCGCACGCGCGGTAAAGAGGACACACGCCAGCGCATTGTCTCGCTTACTGCCAAAGGACGCGCCATGCAAGAACAAGCGGCAAGCATCCATGAAAGTATGCACAAGGAAGTAGCTCTGAAATTGAGCGAGGAGAAAAAAATGGTTCCCTTGCTTGACAAATTGATTGAAGAATTACAAAAACTCAATAAAAAATAACAATAGTATTAACATTCAAAATTTAAAGCTATGACAAAAGAAGAAGCATTAAAAGCATTCGCCTATATGGGCGCAGTATGGTTTGGTAACAGTAAGCAACACTTTGCCTTCTCGGCATACGACCGTTTCAACGGCTGGAACAAACTCGCCGACAAATGGAAAGAGGAAGCCGAAGAAGAATGGGACGAAGCGGAAGAAGTGCTCAACCGCCTTGTCGAACTCGGTTGCAAACCTGCCGACTTGCAAGAGGCCATGAAGACCGTGGAATTCCCCTTCTATGACGACCCCAAGCAGCAGATTGAATCGGATTATCAGCCTACAGCCATCGAGGAAATGAGCAAGTTGGCCGCTGCATTCGCCGATGATTATGTAACTCAGAAACTGATTTATAAATGGATTGAAGGCGAGAAAGCACACATGGATTGGGAAAGACAATATCTCAACTACATCGACAAAATCGGTTATGAGAATTTCCTTATCGAAATAATGTAATCACCCAAAGAAAAACCCTATAACAATGAAAGAGAAAGTATTACAAGCCATGCGTGAGTTCGGCGCTCCCGTCAACGCTGGCAAGATCGCAGAAATCACAGGTATCGACCGCAAAGAGGTTGACAAAGCCTTTGCCGAACTGAAAAAGGAAGGTGCCATTGTATCTCCCGTCCGTTGCAAATGGGAACCAGCAAAGTAATCTAATGGCTTCGACGAGTGCATCCGCACCTCGACGCATACAAATTTTTCTTCACGGGACGGTGTTGCCGAAGTGATTGTACTACAATTCAGACACCACGCAAAACCGTCCCTCTATTTTCAAATTACTAAAACACAAATATGGAAATAAAAGCAATCAGAATGTTCGATGGCGGGTTCATGACCCAGCAGTTTGCCTTCGGAGGAGAAGAAGGCAAAGAGATGTACGACGAACAAATCCTCTTCCGCAGTTCGCTACAAAACTTCCTTATCGACACAGGCAAGGAGGTGATACTTGTTGATACAGGTTTCAAGACTGGCATGGCGGCTCCCGCCAAGAAACTCGGTGCCCCACTCTATATGGGCGAGAAGGTGGCCGACTATATGGACTCGTTCGCAGCCCTCGGCTACAAGCCTGAGCAAGTGACCAAGATTCTCGTCACCCACAAGCACCCCGACCACTCGGGAGCATTGGAGTACTTCCCCAACGCCAAGATTTACATTTCGCCAGAAGATGCCGATGCCATGAAGTTAGAGGGCGAAAATATCGTCCGCGCTGAATACGGCACGCCCTATAAGAACTTCCCCAACGCACAGCAGGTGGCCGACGGCATCTGGTTCATCGAGGCCAAAGGCCACACCTATGGCAACAGCATCGTCATTGCCGAGAACGACGGACTCTACTATATGTTCCACGGCGATATAACCTATACCGATGCCGCCCTGAAAGCAAACAAACTCAGTATCATCTTTGAAGACATCAAGGCCGCCCGCCAAACCCTTGACCGTGTGCGCCAGTTCGTCAAGGACCAGCCCACCATCTATCTCTCCACCCATTGTCCAGAAGGCTATGAAAACCTGGAGATGAAGCGGGTGATAACACTTTAATTCTTATAATTTTTCACAAAAAAACTCCTCTATATCAGGAAGATTGGAGTTTAATTTGTAATCCAAAACACACCAGCAGCATCCAAAAACAATGAAAATCCTTCTCGTCATTGACACTTACGACACTAACAACAATGGTACCAGCATCTCCGCGCAGCGTTTTGCCGCAGTACTGCGCGAACATGGAAACGAGGTGAAGATTCTCACTACGGGAGAACCGGCACCTGACAAATTCGCCCTCAAAGAGTTCAAAGTCCCGGTATTCAACGACCTGATACACTCACATGGTTTTCAGTTCGCGAAGGTGGATTTAGACATTATCCGTGAAGCGGTTAGGTGGGCGGATGTGGTCCACTGCATGATGCCATTTATTCTGGAAGCCGTCACCAAACACATTGCGGACGAAATGCACAAACCATCCACGGCGGCATTTCATATCCAGCCCGAAAACATGACTTCATCTGTTGGCTTGGGAAAAGTGGAATGGGTCAACAACCGTTTTTACGAAACCTTCAATTTCCTGCTGTATCAGCATTTTACGCATATACATGTGCCTTCCCAGTTCATGGCAGACGAGCTGATAAAACGCGGCTACAAAGCGAAAATCCATGTGATTTCCAACGGCATCGATCCAGCATTCCAATATACAAAACGGCCTAAGGAGCCACAGTATGAAGGCAAGATACTGATTGTGATGGTGGGACGTCTCGCACAGGAAAAACGTCAGGATGTCATCATCAACGCGGTCCCGCTTTCCAAATATGCTGACAAGATTCAGCTTGTTTTTGCTGGCAAAGGACCCAAATACAACGAGTATGTGAAGCTCGGGGAAAAACTGCCGAATCCACCACAATTTGTGTTCCTCAGCAAAGAAGAACTTATTAATCTGCTGTCACAAACTGACTTGTATATCCACGCAAGCGACATGGAGAGCGAGGCTATTTCGTGCATAGAGGCGTTCGCCACAGGACTTGTGCCTGTCATCGCCAACTCAGAAGTAAGTGCCACGCCGCAATTTGCCCTTGACGGACGTTCGCTCTTTTTGCCTGGCAGTCCGAAAGACTTGGCACGCAGCATCGACTGGTGGCTCGACCATCCGGAAGAAAAACAAAAAATGGAGAAAGAGTATGCTGAATTCGCGAAACGATTTAACATAGACGAAAGCGTGCGTCAATGCGAGGAAATGTTTCGTGAAGCTATAGAGGAAGTGTAACAATCGTGAAAAAAGTGGACATCCCTAATTTTTAGTCGCAGTTTTCGGGCTGCGACTTTTTTTGTATCTTTGCGGAGTATTTATTCACCTGAAATAAAAGTGTTATCGTGAAAAAGAATTATCCTAAAGCTTGTAGTGTGGCATTGATAGCTGCCATTTACGTGCTTGCCGGTGTGGTAGGCGTATTGTTTTTCAACAAACTGACTGCCACAGCTTTGCATCCCATTTGGGCGCTTCTGTGGGCAGATGTGTTGGCAACGGTTATAGTCTGGCTATTCGGACTGCTATTCGAAAATGTCTCGGTATATGATCCCTATTGGAGCGTGTTTCCACCCGTGGCTTTTCTCCTCTGGGCCTTTTATACGCACACTTGGTCGATACCTGTAATCCTGTTACTGGTGGCTTCGTGGTACTGGGGCTGGCGGCTCACACGCAACTGGGCCATCACATTCAAAGGAATAGGCCACGAAGACTGGCGTTATACCCAATACCGCAGCAAACACCCACTGCTATTCCACCTCATCAACTTTTTCGGACTGAACATGATGCCGACATTTGTGGTGTTCGCGGCCATGCTGCCTGGACTGAAACTGTTTGATTGGGGATTTTCTTTCCTTGATGTCTATCATCAATGTCAAGAAGGGATCTACTGCTTGCTTACCACCTCCATCCACCTTTGCATCGGTTTCCTTGTGTGCATTGCGGCGGCTACCCTTCAGCTTATCGCTGACAAGCAAATTCACGTTTTTCGCGCTGCCAACCCAGGACAATACTGCAATGTGGGATTATGGAAACATGGGCGTCATCCCAATTATTTTGGCGAAATCATGTTTTGGTGGGGTATCTGGATGATGTACTGCGTATTAGGAGGCATTGACTGGCTCATTTGTGGTCCTATCGCCATGACAGCACTTTTTGTCTGCATCAGTATTCCTCTTATGGAAAAACGCCAGCTGCAGAACAAGCCCGGCTATGCAGAGTACCGCAAGCAGACACGAATGTTTATTTGAGGCAGAGGCAGTAGCCATCAGGCTACAGTTTTTTGTATCCTTGCAGAATAATTAATCAATTAAAATTGATAAAAACTGTATATGAAACAATCACCGATTATTGGCGTTACGCCGCTTTGGGATGCGGAGCGTAAAAGCGTTTGGATGCTGCCTGATTATTTGGAAGGCATCAAGGCTGCCGGAGGCTTACCCATCGTCTTGCCCCTTGAGATGGCAGACGAGGACGCAGACCGAATTGTGGAAATCTGCGATGGATTTTTGTTTACAGGCGGTCAGGATGTCAGTTCTTGTCCGGAACGCGACAAAATGGAAACACTTCTGCTGTCGAAAGCCCTGCCGTCCGACAAGCCCATACTCGGAATCTGCCGTGGCCTTCAGTTCATCAACGTGTTTTTAGGCGGCACGCTTTGGCAGGATCTTCCCTCGCAGCATCCTTCGGAGATTGTCCACAGGCAAGGCAAACCTTACGATGCTCCAACGCATAAAATCCTGTTGGAAGGAGAATTACGAACATTGTTGGGCAAAGAGCACATCGAAGTGAACACCTTGCACCACCAGGCCGCCAAAGACCTCGGCGGTAATTTGACAGCGATGGCTGTCGCTCCTGATGGCATTATCGAAGCAGTCCAAATACCGGACAAACGATTTGTCTGGGCCGTTCAATGGCATCCTGAATACATGTTCAGGAATGATCCGGCCAGTTTGGCTATATTCTCACACTTCATCAAGCATTGCAAATAAAATAGCTGCCTTAAATTTTCAACAATATGAAGAAAATATTTTTACTCGGCGTGATGGTGTGCGCCCTCGGAATGATGATTGCCTGCAAAAACAGGACTGAGAATGAGACAAAGATGGACTTTCAGCATGTAAAAGAGTTCATTCCAGTTGAGGGTGTGAGATACTATGCCGATTCTATTGACGGATTCGCGACATTCTCGGCAGAAAATAACATTGTCGTCATTCCCGAGGAAATCACCAAGGAGCAATACAACAAGTTGCTTACGGACAAATATACCTTGCGTCCGGTCGAGATAGATACAAATACATCCCGCTATGCGGAATTATATAAATTGGGATTGCGGAACTCTCTGCGGTATGACTCTATTAGAGGGTTCTTTGAATGTGAAGTTGACGAGTTGCTTCTCGAAAGAAGAGGTTGGGCTTTCCATATCCCTATTTACCACTATCCAGAAACAAAACAATACGAATATGTCATGCTGGCACCGCTGACCAATGAGTCGTTCATGATGACCGAGGATGGCGTTGTCGACACGACCTATATGCAGTCAGAGACACGGACCTACGGCACAAACGGGATTTTTGTCGGTCAGCATGGGCACGACTGCGACTATCATGGTTCCCTGTGGTTCTACAGATACGACGAGCAGCGGCATCACATGGTTCCGCTATGCCACTATGTTGACTACCGATGGAGTGAGGATGGGGTGTCCGAAGGTTTCAACATCTGCTGGATTAGCGACAACGAGTTGTTGGTCTCGGCGGTTTCCACTGGCAGCGTCATGGAATGGGTAGGTGGCTACAGATCGGCCGACCTCGCCCCGTGGGGAACCCCCGTTTATTATAAACTAAAAATCATAAGCAGATAGTTCCCCTGCGTGCATCGGCCAGGCCAGCTACTGTAACATGGTGCACGATCACACCGCCGAAGATGTGACGCAGGACAAAGAGGGATGATTAACCAAAAAGTCGCAGCCTTCGGACTGCGATTTTTTTTTGTATCTTTGCCCCAAAATTTGAACAACAATTATGAAAGTGAGAAACATCATTATTGCAGCTCTCGCACTGCTTGTTACAGTGAGCTGCTTCGGACAAAGCAAAAAGTACAAAAACGTTTACGACATTACAGTCAAGGACATCAAAGGCAACGATGTGTCGCTGGCCAACTACCAAGGCAAGGTGCTGCTGATTGTCAATGTGGCAAGCAAGTGCGGACTGACCCCACAGTACGAGGGACTGGAAGCCCTTTATCAGAAATACAAGGACCAAGGGTTGGAAATCCTGGCATTCCCTTGCAACCAGTTCCTTGAACAGGAACCCGGCACCAACGAAGATATCATGGAATTTTGCTCTATCAACTATAATGTCACATTCCCGCTGTTCGACAAGATTGACGTAAATGGCAAAGAGGAAAGCCCGCTTTACACATTTCTCAAATCCAAAGCCCCGTTCAAGGGCTATCCTGAAGGATATGAGGCTTTTGCCAACCAGCTTACCCAAATCCACCAGAGAACTGGCAGCGGTTATGAGAAAGGCAACGCCATCAAGTGGAATTTTGGCAAGTTCCTAATCTCCAAAGACGGCAAAACCATCCTGCGCTTCGAGCCGATGGTAAGCCCCATAATGCTGGAGGAAACAATTCAAGAGATGCTGAAGGAGTAACAAATGAAAAATTTCATATTTATATCATTGGCTGCAATGGCCTTGTTATTATGCTCCTGCCGTAATAACAAAACGAATCAGACGGATGTCCCTAACACCTCGAAGTGTACCATAACAGCAGAAATGGCATACGAGGGAGTAAACAACTATTGCCATCGCGAATATGACTGGAGTATAGCGGAAGAGAATCCTTCCATGATGTATGTAGAGATGGGCGAAGAGACGGATTCCGCGTATCAAGTGATATTCCGCAGCTATACGGGGGCGTTGGTGTACTTTTATGTGGACAAAACAAGCGGCACTACACGAATGGTGGAACGAGTTCCAAGTCTTGGTGTTGAAGAGGAAGTTGGAAGCTTCGAATTGTCTAATTACACTAAATAATTCACTAAATTCCGCATTAAAATGAAACTGAAGAAAAGAAAAATCAAATATTCTGCAATATTCTTTCTCTGCTGGTTTGCACTTTTAGTCTTTTTGATTGATGGAGTTCTGAAATTCCAAACATTGGTTGATTATTTCGGATCGTACGCTCTTGTAGAGATTGCACTATTGCTTTTGGTCTTTCTACCAACATTGGCAGTTTACATTTTTACAAAAGAATAAGCTGTTAACAGGGATTGACCGCCTTGTGACGAACAAAAAAAAGGTCTATTACCTCAAACCGCAGTCTTCGGACAGCGGTTTTTTTTGTATCTTTGCATAGTAAAACAATTGTCCTATGCCCAACCCCACCACAAAACAGGAACTTTTGGCAGCCATGGCTGACGGCTATGTCCAGCTGAACGAACAAAAGGGCTACTACAAAGTTACCTACACCACCAGCATGGGGGCTTATTTCTTAAGCGTCACTCCATACGGGCAGGCGGTGAAAATACTGAAGACGCACCAGAAAAGCATGAAGAAAAAATGATAAAAATTGACACAAGCAATATGTGCTCGCACTTGCAGAAAAAACTGTTTGAAGAGGACGGTATGTATCATGCTCTATGGATGGCCATGCAGGAAGAACCCGAACTGACCGCTGTGGTTCGTTCCCGTCAGCTCCACATCTATCGCAACGGTAAGAAAGTATTGGTGCTGGCTGGGAAATCGGCACCTAAAATCATCCAAGACGACAATCTTATACAATATTTATAATTCTTTGTTGTATCTTTGCATTTAATAAAAAAAAGGAATGTGATGTCAAAACGTGCAAGACAATATATTGGAATCTTAGTGGCAATAGTGGCCTACTATATCATCCACGAGGGAGCTCACCTGCTGGCGGCCTTGCTGCAAGGCGTATTCAAACAAATCAATTTCATGGGATTAGGCATACAAATTGACGTCTTTGCCGACCAGATGAGCAACACGCAGATGGGTATTTTCTGCCTTGCGGGAGCGATTGCAACCTTTGTGTGTGGCTGGATTTTGGTGCTACTTTGCGGTAAGATTTGTACTTTGAAATCTCCTGTTATCAAAGCTATCTTCTGGTATGTAACTATCGCTTTGCTCATCCTTGACCCACTGTACCTGAGCGTTTTATGCGGATTCTTCGGTGGCGGTGATATGAACGGCATCCGTCTGCTGATGCCCGAAACTGCAGCACGGATTATCTTTGCGGTCATTGGCGTTCTCCATATTGTGGTGATTTGGAAGTACCTGCTGCCACGGTATAAGGAAGCGTTCAATTAAGAAACAGATTACATGGTTAATTGCGGTGAATTATGACCAAAAACAAAGCTGTTAATAAGATTACTCGGCGAATAATCGGCATTTCTGCATTAGTATTTTGGGCAATAGTCATATTACCGCGGATTATCCTGCCTATTGGCGACAGGTTGGCATGGCAGCTGCAAGGCTGGATGCTGATCTCAGCCTCTATTTTCACAATGGTGTATGTTATCATGGATACCATTCATACTACCAAAAATGAGGATGGGTATCAAAAATTTCAAAGTTGGATGGTGTGCAGTCAGGGCATATTGATTTGCATAGTTTTCTTCCTCGTTGCCACATTTAAGGCAGACTATAAGGTTTGGGGCAATGGAAACTACGTGATATATGGATATGTGGTGTCCGACGACAAACATGGTGGTTTTTGCAAACCGTCCATTTTTAAATATTATAAGCGAAAAGGCATTGTTGACCACCGATTGGGAATAATCGGTGATGATCGAACATATCTGTTTCAAACTCCAGATATGAGCCGAGTACAAAAGATTGATTATACCATTTATGAAGCGCATAATTTGTTAAAAGAAGAGATGTATTATATGCCCTATGAAAGCGACAGCGTATGTCACCTCACCTCATTTTACCGTTTAAGCGATGGTTGTTACTATGACTATAGTGAAAACGATTATTTTATTTCGCTAATAAACCAATAAAGTATTATGAACTGGACCGTCATCATCATTGAAACCCTCGTCTTGACCGCTGCGTTTACAGCCATGATTCTGATTCCGCTGGTCAAGAACCCCGTATGGTGGATTGCGGACTACCCCGAGGACATTCAGGAGGAGTATTTCAAAACACACGAGCGCATACCGTCAAAGTTCTTCACTCCCACCGTACTGTTGAAAAAAAGCATGGCGTTACTCATCGCCCTTGCACTGTTGCTACTGGTGGTCAAACTGGCCGGCGCCTACGATTTCTGGTCGGCACTGGGTGTAGGCTACGGGATATGGCTGTTTATCGACTGGTACGACTGCTTCTTCCTCGACTGGGTGCTCTTCGCCAACATGAAGTCCGTGCGTCTGCCCGGCACCGAGCACATGGACGAGGCCTACCACCAAAAGAAATACCATTTCATCCAATCCTGCTGGGGGATGCTCATCGGCCTCATCCCCTGCCTCATCGGCGCAGGGCATTATACAGGGCTATTCTTATAACGAAATTGTCAGGATTATAGCACCTTTATCGTGTTTCCCACATTGATCAGATGGTCGGCGATACGCTCGGCATTCTGGGCCAATGAAAGGTACTCCGCACCAGCCAATGGCGTACACTCGCCTTTCACAAGTCGCTGAATGTGATTTCTTTCCATCTTTTTAGTCAGTTCATCCACCTTGTCTTCTATCTGATAGGCACGCTCTAATGCCTCGCGGTCGAGTTTGTGATATGCCTGGCGAATCTCTTGGTATAAATCTACGACCAGTCCTTCCATTTGTCGGATTTCCTCGATTGCCTTTTCCGAAAAAGTAACTTGCTGTGCCTGAAGACTATCGGCATATTCCACAATATTTTCCGCATAGTCACCGATACGTTCCAAATCGCTTACACTACGGATACTCGTGTTCAGATAGTGTGTATCATACTGGTTCAACTGTTTGTCGGAAAGCACTATCATATACCGCAGCAACTCTGCATTGAGGTAATTGAGTTCTTTTTCTTTTTGAGCGAATTTCGAGGCTTCACTGAAATCCATAGTAGTGATAATGCTGATAGATCTTTGGAAATTCTCCACTGCCATTTTCGCCATGTGCTCAATTTCCGCCTTGAGCTGACGGATGGCCACTACCGGCGTACGCAGCATGGATTCGTCCAGATAATACAGATGCGGCTGTTCGTCCTTGGCTGTCTCTTCTTGGTCGGGAAGAATACGGCATACCAGATTCACCAGTTTGCCTGTCAACGGTAATGCGACCAATGTGGTGCATACATTGAACACCGTATGGAACATAGCCAGTTGCAATTGCGGAGCATGTGGGAAAAGCGTCTCAAATATTCTTCCGAAGCCCCATACCCCATTGGTAAAGAGGTTTAGGAAAAGACTTATCAGCAAGAAAAGGACAACGCCCATGATATTGAAAAACAAGTGGATAAGAGCTGTCCGTTTGGCATTTCTTCCGCTGGTAATACCGGCGATAATAGCCACCACACAAGAACCGATGTTAGAACCCATCGTCAGATATATGCCTTGGTCAAGTGATAACAAACCCGCCACCACCATGGTGATGGCGATACTAGTCACTACCGATGAAGACTGGATGATAGCCGTAAACAAGGCTCCCAAAAAGACTATCAGCAATGGATTTCTCACACTGGCCAGAAAGCTTTTCACCGAATCGTGGGCAGCAAATTCAGACATAGCCCCTGACATGATGCTCAAGCCCACAAACAAAATTCCGAAGCCAGTCAAAATACCACCGATATTTTTCCAAACATCCTTTTTCGAAAACATGAGGATAAAAGCCCCTACCCCTGCCATAGCGGAAAAGATGACCGTGGTGGAGATTCCATTGCCGCCAAACATTCCTAAAGCCACCAACTGGGCAGTGATCGTGGTGCCGATATTCGCCCCATATATGATGGTGGTGGCCTGTGTCAACGACATGATGCCCACATTTACGAAACCGATGACCATCACCGTGACCGCACCCGAACTCTGGATGGCCGCAGTACCCAAAGCTCCGATACCGACACCCGTCCATTTGTTCTCTCCCACACGGGCAAACAAGCGCTTCAGTTTCTTACTGCCGGCACTTTCAAGGTAAGTGCTCATCATGTTGCACGCCATCAGAAAAACTCCTATCCCCGCTATCAAAGTGAGAATAGCTGAGATAATACTTATCGCATTCATAATAAAATGGTTTTATAGTTTTTTAATTTATTTGTTTCGCACAAAAAAAGTGGTATGGGAAAACCCACACCACTTGAGCCGTTATCGAAAACGGTATGATTATAGCTGTCTACCCTATTTTCTTGTGGAAAATGACGCCTTACTTGTCCTATTCGCAATGCTTTGGATTGGTTCCGTTCCGAAGTTTTTCGAACCGTAATGGTAAAGTTCTCCAGACGCAACGGGGTTGGCCGACCCGAATAAACATCCGGCAAATCGTCATCATCATCAAAATCCATGTCATCCTCTGCTATAGACATACAGGCCACGGAATTATTTTCATGGCCGAACTGCCGCATATCCTCATATTCATCGGCAAAAACACAGACAATGAAAATACTCATTATCAAAACAATACAAATTTTCTGATATTTTCTATAGCATTCAAACATGATGTGCAAAGATACAAAGTTTTTGTTCAAAAACAGAAGTACAATAACTTTTTTTTGTAATTTTGCAGTCATGAATATGATACAGAAACATTGCCATGAATGCGGAACACCGCTCATTGAGAAAGAGCTTGAGGGCGAGGGCATCATCCCCTACTGCCCCAAATGCGAGCAGTACCGCTTCCCCATGTACAACGTGGCCGTGAGCATGGTGGTCATCAACGAGCAGAATGGAAAGATTCTGCTGATAAAGCAATACGGAAGACCTAACTTCATCCTCGTGGCGGGCTACGTGAACCGTGGCGAACAGCTGGAACACGCCGTTGGGCGCGAAATAAAGGAGGAGACGGGAATGACCGTCAGCCGCATTAAGTTCAACCGCACCAGTTTCTTCGAGCCGTCAAACACGCTGATGTGCAACTTCACGGCCTTCGTGAAGGATGACAGCGAGATGTCGCCCAACGGGGAAATCGACTCCTACGAATGGTTCACCCCGGAGGAGGCACGGAGGAACATCCGTCCCGAAAGCCTCGCCCAAAGATTTCTAAACGCTTATTTAGACGAAAATACAATAAATATATGAATATGAAGAAATTAGCATTATTCGCATTTGCAGTCTCCTTGATGCTGACAGGCTGCGCACAGAATCCTCAACAATTAAACAATTCAACAAATCAACAATTAAACAACATGAATAAGACATTAGTAGTTTACTTCTCAGCCACGGGAACCACCAAGGCTGCGGCACAAAAGTTGGCGAAAGAATTCAACGCCGACCTTTACGAAATCACCCCTGAGGTGCCCTACTCTGCCGCCGACCTCGACTGGCGCGACAAGACCTCACGCTCAACCATCGAGATGAAGGACAAGAGCTCGCGTCCCGCTATCAAGGGCAAGTGCGAGAACATCGCCGATTACGACACGGTGTGGATCGGCTTCCCCGTGTGGTGGTACACCGCACCGACCATCGTCAACACCTTTATCGAAGCCCACGACCTGAGCGGCAAGACTCTCAACGTGTTCGCCACCAGCGGAGGTAGCGGTGTGGAAGGCTCCGCCAACGACCTCAAGAAGGCTTATCCACAATACAAGTGGGGCGAGAGTCGATTGATGAATTAGTATATCGAGCGTGAAACGCATCATTTATATCTCAGTGGGACTGCTATGTGTCGGGCTGGGAGCTTTGGGCGTAATCGTACCGGGCTTACCCACCACGCCGTTCCTTTTGTTAGCGTCATGGTGCTTCTACCGTTCATCCCAACGCTTGCAAGATTGGCTGTTGAAATCATGGCTGGGAGCATACATCCGCAGCTATCACCGCCGGGGAGGAATGACCTTTGCACAAAAAGCAGGTGCTTGCGGTATCATGGCGGCGATGGTGCTGCTTTCCGTTTTATTCTTTATTCCCAAAGACTCAGTAGCAAAAATAATCGTTCCCATTGCGGGTGCTGTAGGCGTCCTCACCGTAATATTTGCGGTGCCCAATGCCAAAGAAGAAGAGTAGTCACTATGGAGGTCAACAGGCACAACTTAGCTTGCTTTTTAAGCAATAAAACCAGAACTGCAACGTTAATCTAAACAGAAGCGATTAAGTCTGATACACAATGAAAAAGGCAATCATATTCTGCGTAGCGATGCTCTTCTCTTTAATTGCATGGGCGCAAATCGACCTCCGCAGAGCCGAAGGATTGAGCGACCGGGATTGGGAGAGAATCAACAGCAATACGAGGAGACTCAAATCAATCTGAAAACGGATTTTTATTTAACATAAATTACCAATATGGTAATCAGCACAGCACCAACAAAGTAGCTGAATGCATTGGCTATGAGTGTGGCGTTAAGGGTTTTCTTGAAAGGGTATTCTTTCTTGAGGATAAGATGATTCGCCAGCAGCTCAATCAGAACAGAGAGAATCATTGCCGCGAAATAGTAAATAATCAGACCCAGTAACTGGTTGGAGTTATGAATGTTCACCTCATGTGAGCAGACCCAAGGAAACCAGACGACGAGCCACCATCCACCATTAAGAATCATAGTTATTATGATTCCAACAATACCGCTGATAATGTTGGAAATAGCTGCAGAGCCACAAATTCTTTTGTTGAAGTTTTGTTGAATCAGATACTTACTCATCAGAAAAGCCTCTCCTACAATGATGAAAGCCATAAACAGCCATCCCATAGGAAGGAAAGCGTGAATACCAAAAGAAACATTTAAGAGCAAATGCATATCATTTGAGGGAACTTCTATTTTTACTTCTTCACGTTGTCGTCGACCTTGGTGCGAAGTCCGTTAAACATCAAGATAGGCAAACAACGCTACAAAATTATAAAAATTTCTATTTATTAGGATGCAAAAAAGTGAAAAGGTTGATTATCAGCTCAACTCAATCCTGTGATTCGTAAAAAATAATGTTTTTACACCGATTTACAAAATAAAAATCTATGGATTCCCAGACTTTCGTTTTCCCTAACGCAGCAATTGCGGATTGTTGGTGAAGTACTCCCGAAGGGTGATGTTGTTGAATTGATTGCTCTTCACCGTCTCACCCTGCTCCACTTCCATGGGTTTTAGCCGCAAAAACTCTATTGTGTTTCCTGGCGTGCGGGAGTCGGCTCCATACGTGGAATGAAGGATGTACGAAAGATAGAAAAGATTTTTGGCCATATAATAATCCAAATAATATTCTTTGACAACTTTGGATTGATTGTTCCAATTGGCATTGGCATTGAGTTCGATGGGTTTGTTTTGGATGATTCGCTCACGCACCTCAAAGATACTGAGCAGCTGTTGGTTTTCATCCATCACGTATGCCTCGTTGGTGGGGTCAATCCACAGCCATTTGCCCAATTGCACAGAATAGACTTCGTTGATTACATGGCAATCCTCGTAGTAATTTCGGGGCAAGCAGGTGACAACGCGCGAGCGGAAACCTAACGCCAGATAACATTCGTTGGCAAAGAGCGCCAGACCGCGGCAATTCACCCCCTTCTTTTGGGCAAACTTTTCAATCGTTTCCGCGTTCCTCTCCTTCTTGGGCAGGCCTGCGCTACCATTATGTCGGATGTGATTATGCACCCAATGAAGAACATTCAATATTTGCGTCACTTCATCTCCTGTGCCGGCAACAGAGTCCAAGTTGTACTTCAGCCGCAGCGCTTGCAATTCGGGAGCATCGGCCGACTGGTAGGTGAACGTGGGGATGTCGCGTTGCTGCGAAACATCGAAGGTTTTGCCCGTACGCAGCGTGTCCATGTAATCCGGTCGCGGGACAAAATCCACATAGCTGACACGTTTTTTCCGAATGACAACCAGTCTGCTGCATTGCGAAGAATTGTACTCGTATTGAAATTTTGCGGTGTCAATATCAGTATAATAGAGGAATGTTTTTCCGTCGTCCCGTTTCATACAGGGAACGATGTCGTCGTGGATGTTGCGCCTGAACCAGAACTCTCCATCGGCATATAAGAAACAGCGATCTATATTGGCATAGACGGTGTCTATAATGACAAACTGTTGGGCAATGGCTGTACAGGTGCTTATAAAAAGTAAGATAAAAAGTATAACTTGTTTTTTCATAGGCAAAAGCGTTTAAAAATAAACGGACGATGTGACGAAATTATTGTCTATGACTAATTTGAAATTTTATTCCAATCAAATTATGGTGTGAACAATGTGTTTTTTTGCGTCATTGGATGCGGATTGTAATAATTTTTGTATTTTTGCAGCGAAATTTAAGATTATTCATTTCATATATTGATATGAAAAATCCGTATTGGATATGGCAATATGCCGAATGGCCCCATTTCTGCTGGAACAATGACAGCATCATTGCTTCTTTGGCGCAGGTTCGGGAAAAACAAGGCCGGCTGCTGGGCCTGATGGATGGCTTGGGATTCGACGTGCAAAAAACCTCTTCGCTTGAAGTGATGACCGAGGACGTGTTGCGAAACAGCGAGATAGAAGGTTTGCTCCTCAATGCCGAGAATGTGCGTTCTTCGGTGGCACGACACCTTGGACTTGACATTGGTGGGTTATCCCATTCAGATCTCTATACCGAAGGTGTGGTGCAGGTGATGATGGATGCCATACAACAAGCCGACACCCCTTTGACTGAGCAACGACTCTTCAACTGGCACGCCGCATTGTTTCCTAGCGGAAGAAGCGGCATCACCCCCATCACCGTGGCGGGATGGCGCACAGGCAAAGATCCAATGCTGGTGGTAAGCGGTGCTATGGGAAAGGAGAAAATCCATTACGAGGCGCCACCGTCGGACGATGTGCCCCGTCAAATGCAACAGTTTATACAATGGTTTAACAGCGAGCCCACTACCGACCCTGTGCTAAAGGCCGCCATCGCGCACCTTTGGTTTGTCAATATACATCCCTTTGATGATGGCAATGGCCGTTTGACACGCACACTCACCGACATGCTATTGGCACGGGCAGAAGGATCACCACGGCGTTTCTACAGCATGTCGGCGGCCATTTTGCGCGACAGAAACAACTACTATGATTTGCTGGAGTATATGGGCAAACACGGGTTGGATATAACCCAATGGCTTTTGTGGTTCCTGCAAACCATGGGAAACGCTATCGACACGGCCATTGAGAAAACCCAACGGGCAATACAAAAATCACTATTTTGGCAGGAGCATCGCACCATTGCGCTGAATGAAAGGCAAATCAAGGTCATCAACCGGCTTTGGGATGGCTTTGAGGGTAAACTCAACACCAGCAAGTGGGCAAAGATGACGAAAACTTCCGCAGCCACCGCCTTGCGCGACATACAAGACCTTGTGGACAAAGGCATCCTTTGCCGCACCGAAGAAGGAGGTCGCAGCACTAATTACAAACTGATTGAAAATGGAACAAAACCAACCATGACCAAGCACACAAACTAAATTTATACATTAAAAAATTTGTCACATGACGTATTTATTCATTCTTTTAGCGGTTTCCCTTGCCGTTTCGGCAGTGGGTTGGAAGTATTTCATTTATTTCTTCAGTGTCGGTTACGGTTATGGCATCTCGGCATTGGCTGTGACGATAGCTATCCTATTTCACGCCAACCTTAGCCTACCCACCATTCTGCTTCTTATCTTGCTGTTTATCTTTGGCTTGCGCCTGGGCACCTACCTGCTCATACGAGAACGCAAGGCGGCTGAGTATCGCAAGATTCTCTATGCCCCGTTGAACCAAAAGCAGAAACCCCTTGGAGTCATTATCACAGTATGGCTGTTTTGCGCACTGCTATATGTGACACAAGTGAGTCCCGTGGCGTTTCGTTTGGCCAACGGCCCTCACGCCAGCGAACTGTGGGCGTGGATAGGAGCTGCCGTGACATTGTGCGGCATTCTGTTAGAGGCCGTCAGCGATGCGCAGAAGGCTGCCGCTAAAAAGGTCAACCCCAAGCGCTTCGTCGATACTGGACTGTACCGCATCGTTCGTTGCCCTAACTACCTCGGTGAGCTGGTCATCTGGACCGGTGTCCTGATTAGTGCTATCGGTGCCCACCTCAGCTGGTGGCAATGGATAGTGGCCGGTATTGGCTATATCGGCATCGTATTTGTCATGTTCAGCGGTGCCCGACGGTTGGAACTTCGACAGAACGAGACCTACGGCAATGATCCCGAATACCAAAATTACATCAAGAAGACTCCTATTTTGATTCCTTTCTTACCTATATATTCCGTTGCACGTTATGAATGGCTCAAAGCTTGATCTTTTTTCCAAAAATGGAGTGCTTGTCCCCAAGGACGTAAGCCCTTTCCAGACTTTTTCCGGCAAGGGGATGACATTTCAATTGCAGTCGTACGACTGGAATGGTTGTGCCTGTGTGTCGTGTCTCACCATGCGGGCTTTCCTCGGCCTGATGAAGATGGACACGCTGATATGCACACCTTACGCCAAGGATATGCCACTTCTCTCTTACGATTTCATCTCCGCTATGGGACGGCGAACGCTGATGGTGGAGGCGTATGACACCTTGGTGGAACCTGTTGACCTCTCCTCCATGCTGGCAGTGAAAGAAAAATATCAGGATTTGAAGGACAAACCTACCAAACCTGCCTGGTACGATTCATTGAAACTCTCGCCCACCGTTTGCAAAGAGGGAGACAGCGCACGGCTGTCCGCCCTGGCCACAGAGATGATTACCGCCTATTTAGATCTCTTCGCCTCCGCTCGCGATATAGACCGCACAGCCAAGACCGCCCGCAACAGCGCTTACGTGGAAGGTCTCATCAACGATGGTCCCACTTTCAAGGTCGTCAGCAAAATGATCGGCACAAAGTCTGCCCAAACCCTTTTCCGCCGTTTCCTCTTCGGAACGAAGTAACAAAACTGTATTATGACATTCAATACCTACGGAAATAAAGAAAACCAGAGTTTGCTACTGATACCGGGATTAGGAGTGTCCTACGAGATATTCCTGCCATTGATAGAGCTGCTTAAAAGCCGATATTACATTGTCGCGGTTGGCATCGACGGATTCCTGCTTGGTCAGGAGTCGCAGTTTACTTCTGTCGATGACCAGGCTGTTCAGGCGATTCAATACATTCAGAAAAATCTGAATGGACACCTGGATGTTGCTTATGGTCTTTCTTTGGGTGGAAAGATTCTTTCAAGAATCCTAGAGCGAAACGAGATTGTCATTGACCACGCCATTATGGATGCGGCCCCACTACTGCCTTTGCCCAAGTGGACCGTGAATCCGCTGCGATACTACCAGAGCTTGAATGTGTGGACCTGCTATCACTGGACCGGATTCTGGAAGCTTGTGTTCCATTCGCACTATTTTGATGTGCTCTTGGACGAATGCAAGAAGGTGTGGCCCTCCGGCAAAGGCAAAGCCGTACGCGACGGCTACAAAGATGTTTATACCCAAAAGTTGGAATCCATCCAAGGAGCCAACATCCACTATTGGTATGGCACGAAGGAGGCGTTTATCGCCAAACCTCAAGCCGAGCATCTATGCAAAATTCATCCGGACACTCATGTGGAAGTTTTCCCCAAAATGAATCACGGACAGCTGTTGGTGGATCATCCTGAGGAAATTGCCAATAGGATTCTCGACTACACCACCAACATGAAAACTCAATTTTAATTGAATTACCAATACAAAAATATGAAAAAGTTTATCTTTTTACTTGTTATAGCTGCGATATCCCTCGTGGCTTGTAGAAAAGAGCCAAATGAACCATCAATTCCAGATAATCCTGTACAACCATTGATAGATGGGTATGTCATTGAAAATGCGGTTACCGACTACGATGGCAACAGCTATAATGCCATCGTTTTAGGTGAACAAGTTTGGCTACAGAGCAATTTACGCACCACACACTATGATGATGGCACTGAAATTCCTTTAAAAAATGAAGTTAGCGATAGTGTTGCCTGCTACTATCATGATGACAATGAACATGATGTGGCTGACTATGGCTTTTTATACAATTGGAAGGCGGTAATGCGCAATTCACCCGCCACTAATGCAAATCCCAGTGGTGTACAAGGTATCTGTCCAACGGGGTGGCATGTACCCAGTAATGCCGAATGGGTTCAATTGGCAGATTATCTGCACAGCCAGAGTCAATACAACAGCTGCAGCGAACACCATGTGGCAAAGGCATTAGCTTCGGAAACTGGTTGGAATTCATACGATCCTGAAATGGATATTAATAATCCGCATCACGTCCTTTGTTGTGTAGGCAATCAATCCAACAGTAACAATGCTACTGGTTTTAACGCATTCCCTGCTGGCTTTTATGGTGCTTTTTATTATGGCTGCTTCACCACCAACATTGGCATAGAAGCCAATTTTTGGAGCACAACCGAACACCAAAATGTTAGCTTTATCGATATTTTGGGTTGCTCGTTAATATATAATAGTCCCGACATTAATTGCAGCACATATAACAGTAAAAGATTTGGTTACTCAGTCCGTTGTCTCCGCGATTAACAGATTGTATGTACCCCAACAAAAAAAGCACCCTTTTGAGGTGTTTTTTTGAGCGGAAAACGAGACTCGAACTCGCGACCCTAACCTTGGCAAGGTTATGCTCTAAAATGCGAAGAAAAGAAATAGGAGGTCGGAATTTGCGAGTAGCAAAAAAAATGGATTTTGCAAAATAGAGAAGAAGTTCAAGGGGAATTTGTGAGGTAAAGATAGGAGGTAGTAGATATTAGGTAGCAGTTAGCGGCACTGACGAGGAACTTGAAGCACATCTGATGCTATTCAAGTTTCGTATGTTTTTTTTGCAAAAAGCACATAAAAAAACAGAGGAATCGACCTATATTCTATTATTGCAATTTCTTATCACAGTCCGAACAACGTCACGATCAGCCATAATAGACCGACGAAGAGCAACGCCTCGATGAGAAATCCGATAAAACCGCCGAGAAGGGCGAACGGTAGCGTCAGGATGCCCCAAAGCCAAGAAAGCAGGTCGAGCAGAACGGGCCCGAACAATTTGATGATGACCACCACAAGCACTATTGTCAGTATTATTGAAAGTACCATTTGTCCTTTGATTTTATCGGGATTATCTTGTTTGATTTTCCTTCTCACTGCCCTCAACATCTCCACTATCGCCCATGTGTCTTGCTGGCAGCTGCGTTTCAATGATTATTTAATCTCATAACTCATAATATATTCATCGCCTGCTTTCCGAATGTCAAACTGTCCGTGATAGACATGTTCTATCATCTTTATGAATTCATCAATCGGACGGGGATATCGGGATGGTTTAGACTTGTTGTTCATCATGTGAAATAACCACAAATAGTATGTATTTTCTCCAATGACAAACGGTCCGGAAGAGCTGGCAGGTGGAGGTGTGGAATCGTCGCACAGGATACTTCTCAAACAGAAAAATCCATCCTGAGAGAGTGAGAGATACTTATTCCCTTTCTCTTGGGTTCGAATAAACGGTGCAAGGCTATCAAGCAAGTCGTTGTCTCTAAGGAATCTGAACACCGCCAAAGCGAAACGTGTCTCGGTGGATTCTCTAACCACAACTACTTTCAATAGCTCTCCCAACTTTTTATAAGCAGCATCCTCAGCCCAAAGATAAGAAGGGTATTCTGGATACAACAGATACTTGTACTCCAAGGCATCTGCGCAACGATTGTCTATCACACAGGACATAATGGCATATTGCGCTATCAGGCCGGAGGCATCATCCTTATGCTTTTCAAAGAGGTAGGCGCCAAATCCGTATGCGGCAGTAAGACCCGTGCATTTCTGTTTGTCTTTGACAAAACCTAAAGTATGCCTCAGCGCCTCGCCTGCTTCCGCGGCAACAGACGCCCCCGATGACGCCACACTGTCCAACGCCACCAGACTACCGAATTCTGCCATTGGTTCTTCCATACATTTCATCGGATCTCGCATTCCAAATCCCACGTGGAAATGGAACGAATGGAAATATTCGTGGAGCAGCACCTGTCCCATTAAGAATTTCGGCTCGCATGGAATTCTCTTGGCCGCCTCCTCAATGGAGTCCAAAAAAAGAATCACCTTGGAATCCCGACCATTGTTGTAATACAAACCCAAGTATGGTGTTGAACTCGTACTATCCACAGGATTGTCCAACGCCTCGTTCAACTTCTCGTACTGTCTTTTCCATATTTTAAGTATGCCGAAGTATTCTTCCGGCAATTCCTTCCGTTCCAATTTGTCCGAAACATCCAGAATCATCTTTTCCAGTTCGGCAATCTCCCTTTCTAACTTGGCTTTGTCAGGGAATTCTGGACGCATATAACGTCCTTCATTGCGGCTAAGCACTAATTTCGTGTGTCGCTGAAGGTCTTCAATCTGGAAAAACAGCGATTTGTCAAGAAACAGCTTGTACTTTGCCAACCCTTGCAAGAAAGACTCTTCGTCTTGGGTTAGCGTATGTTCGGGCGGGAAATTCTCGTCAATGCTGTACCTGAAAATCACATCTTCTTTCCTTATCTTGTTGCCGAAATACTCTTCTGTTAAGTTCTTTAATACTCCCATAAGATTAGCCGTTTGAGATTTGAAATATTTTCTTGGTGGGGTTCATTGGTTACATATTGCGATGACTTGCTAATCACCCCACATTTCTGCATACATGATTTGTTTTTTCTTAAGGAGCTTTGTTTGTTTTGATGTAGTGATATAGTTAATAAAATTAATGTAAGATTCACTGGAATCATCCTCAGGGTCTATACCATATTCTTTATACAAAGCGTCGTAGTCATAATAGTAGTCGGTTATTTCCACAACGACCACCTTTTTGGAATTTGGATCTTGATAAATGGTGGTTCTATATAGTAACTCTTCTTTAAGTAGATACACCAATTCTTCAACAGACATTTTCTCGTAAAACTTCCCGTGTTTATAAGCACCAGAATAAATGCCAGTACGCAAAAGTTCTATATATTCATACAATGCACTTTTTGCCCCCTCGGCGTAGTTAGGATAATATCTTGAATGGCGTTTGATATCATCTTCAATTATTTTATTGACATCGTACTCTCTGAGAAATCCAAAAAGGAGATGCAACAACTTGAACCAAGCTTTGTCTGTCTTGATATCTTTGCATTCCTCAAATCCTTCCAGCTGCAGGTCAAATTCTGCTGACCCATGATCAATAACACAACGGATATTGAAATCATCAAAGTTCCCAAACTCTTTGAGCTTGATCTTAAAGAGTTTACATCCTTGATAAGGAATCTTAGAAGGCTTACCGTTTTGTTTTGTAAAGTTATAACAGTAACAATGCTCCATGACGTATATTGTTTTATATAGGGGACCTCTATTTTTACCATTTTCCCGTCACACCTCCGGACCATGCGAGGTCCGTTAAACAGAAGCCGGAGATATGACGCTGCAAAATTACTATTTTTACATTACAAAGGCTCCATCTTTTCATAAACAGAACTAATCCGACGTAGATATTCCTTTTATTTTTGCAATTTCTTATCACAGCCCGAACAACGTCACGACCAGCCACAACAGTCCGACAAACAGCAACGCCTCGATGAGATATGATTTTTCAAAGTCTGATATTATTCTCTTCTTATATGAACAAACACACCTTTGTCGCCTGCAGTGCCGTATGCGCTAATGTTCACTATTTGATAACCATACTTGTCGTAAGGCTTGATGGAGCCTCCCGACCCCAGGTTCAACACCAGCTCATTCGGCATACTCTTGAAGGCTTCTTCTTCGGAAAAGTATATTTTGCGAGAAAGGAAAAAATCCTTCAGACGTCTGTCAATCTCTTCCTCAGAAACCGTTTCCCATTCCACATCAGGAAATGTCTTTTCTGAAATATATTCGTTGATAGTATCCGACTTCACCTTATAATACCAATCCACATAGTGAGTCGGTAAGCCGTCAATGCGCTCGTATTTATTGCCCACCGGCACTTTATTGCAACCATCTGCCTGCAGATAAAATTTTTCCTTGTCTTTTGTGTTGATTCTCATTTCCCACTTAAGGCCCTTGACATTAGCCAATTCGCGTTTAAGAATCTCTCCCAAGGTCACATTTTTTTGCACCATCTCATCCTCTTCCACATAACCCGGAACTTTACGAAGATATTCGTGGTAATAGCAGCACCCACCATAAAGGCATATTTCCTCGCAACCTTTAAGTTCAGATTCGGAATGTGAACGAATCTCGTTTACAATCTTATTATATTCTTTTGGATCGCTTCGATGGCAATCCTGTTTTTTTACAAGGATCTCGATTGCATCTTCAAACGTATCGGCATACGCGATATGTTTATAGATCGTTGAAGTCTCGCTTGCATAGAAGTCTGCCGTGTACAATTCGTACTTGTGAATTTTATTATCCATAATGATTATTTTTTGTTTCAATATTCTGCCTTTTCGTCGCTTCGTTTTTTTATTGTCATTCCATTTCACTACATCTCATTCGGGTCAAACACCATCTCGCCCAGGTGGATGGTGAATAATGTTACACCAGCTGAAACTAACTTCGGGAAACTGAAGAAGTGTCCATTTTCATCCACTTTGACGGTATAGTACTTTCCCTCAATCGGCACCATAAACTCAGCACAAGTCGGGAATCCTTTCAAAAACTCGCCTACCGTGATGCTGTCTGATTCCTCGTCTTCATCGTAGCACAGGCAGAGTTTGCCATAGTTATAACGCAGACAATTCGCACGATACACAGTCAGCTTATTATCGTGCCACAATTGGGGCAGCACCTTGAAATCGAGGAATCCATCCTTGTCAACCTTTTTCAATTCGGCCTCAATTTGTTGCGTGGTGAGGAGTCGCACATCTCTGTCCATCATAAAAAAGCAAAAATCCTCCTCCTCGTCGTACTTGAAGATAGTGCCGTTTTCGTATGGCTCGAAGTTCAGCATTTCCCAATCATATTGTATCACTACACCGAGCGATGCATCCAGCAAGCGAAACATCGCCAGGAGGTCTTCCGCCGTGGCCGCGCGCTTCTTCTTGCCAGTGGTTTCCAATATGGCAATGTCCTTACGCAGTTTGATGCCTTCCACGTACATATCATCGCCATCGTGCATGTATTCCAGAAAGATGTTCGGATTCTTCTCAACAATTTGTTCCAGGTCTTTCACGATCTGCCCGGCCGTCGCATTTGGTTTTTGCAAAATAGTCATCTTTTCTCTATCGGGAGCCTTTGTTTATACTCTTCCTCGTCATATCTTCAGACCCTGCAAGGCTCCATAAGACAGCATCTGAAGATATGACGATGCAAAAATACAATTAATACGGGGGGTGTCTGTAGTTTTGCTAGTAGCAAGAATCTTAAATGAAAAAGCCCAACCTTTCGATTGGGCTTTTTGCTGAAAAAGAGCGGAAAACGAGACTCGAACTCGCGACCCTAACCTTGGCAAGGTTATGCTCTACCAACTGAGCTACTTCCGCGGATGTTTGGTTGTAGAGACGCAAAATTATGCGTCTCTACGGTTTGAGCGGAAAACGAGACTCGAACTCGCGACCCTAACCTTGGCAAGGTTATGCTCTACCAACTGAGCTACTTCCGCTTATTTTTTCGTACCTCGGGCGGGACTTGAACCCGCACGCTCGCAATGAGCAAGGGATTTTAAGTCCCTCGTGTCTACCAATTCCACCACCAAGGCATCCTTCAAAGAACGAGTTGAACTTCAAAATTGAGGGTGCAAAAATACGATTTTTTTCAATACGTTTTGCACCCTCAGTGATTTTTTTTTAGATATTCATCATTTCCCCATAAAATTTGTAAAAATAGGGGATAGTTTCAATGCCTTTCAAGAAGTGCTCAACCTTGTAATTCTCATTGGGTGAGTGAATTGCATCAGAGCCCAAGCCAAAGCCCATCAGGATGGACTTCACACCCAAAATCTTCTCAAAACCAGCAATAATGGGAATACTTCCACCGCTACGGGTCGGAATCGGACGTTTTCCGAAGGTAGTTTCGTAAGCTTTTTCGGCAGCTTTGTACGCAGGCATGTCAATTGGCGACACGTAAGCCTCGCCACCATGGCATGGGGTAACCTTCACTTTTACGCACTTGGGAGCCATCGCTTCAAAATGTTTCTGGAACATTTCGGCAATCTTCTGCGAGTTCTGGTTAGGTACCAAACGCATCGACACTTTGGCATGAGCCTCAGATGGCAACACCGTCTTGGAACCTTCGCCCGTATAGCCACCCCAAATACCGCAAACATCCAGCGTAGGACGAATGCCGGTGCGTTCGATGGTGGTATAACCCTCTTCACCATGAACTTCCTCAATATCCAAAGCTTTCTTGTAATCTTCCAAATTGAAAGGAGCCTGTGCCATCAATGCGCGTTCCTCGTTGGAAACGACGAGAACATCGTCATAGAAACCTGGAATGGTGATTCTGTTTCTTTCGTCAGTCAAAGAGGCAATCATCTGGCAGAGGATATTGATGGGGTTAGCCACTGCTCCACCAAAAATACCGGAGTGCAGGTCAGCATTCGGGCCCTTCACTTCCACCTCCAAATAGGTGAGGCCGCGCAGACCTACCGTGATAGAAGGGGTATCCGTGGCAATCATTGAGGTGTCTGAAACCAAGATAATGTCAGATTTGAGCAGTTCTTTGTTCTTCTCGCAGAAGCCATATAAGCTGGTAGAACCGATCTCTTCCTCACCTTCCAACATGAATTTCACATTGCAGGTCAGCTGATTGGTTTTCACCAGATATTCAAAGGCTTTGGCATGCATAAAAGATTGTCCCTTGTCATCATCGGCACCACGAGCCCAGATTTTGCCATCTTTAATAACGGGTTCAAAAGGTTTGGTATGCCACAATTCTTCGGGGTCAACGGGCATCACATCGTAATGGCCATATACCAACACCGTAGGTGCATTGGGATTCACCATTTTCTCGCCATAGACCACAGGATTGCCATCAGTGGGCATCACCTCGGCCTTGTCAGCACCTGCTGCCAAAATCAGTTCTTTCCAACGCTCGGCACAACGCACCATGTCGGCTTTATTTTCTGCCTTCGAGCTGATAGAAGGGATTCTAATCAGGCTGAAAAGCTCTTCAAAAAAGCGGTCTTTGTTTTGTTCAATGTAATTTTTAAGGTCTTTCATATTTTATTAGTTTTTTTGATTATATGATATACGAAACTTTTCCATGAAAAGGTAAAGTTGTCAGATTCGTCATTTCGCGGCGGTTTCGTTGTGTGTTTCAGTGCAAAGGTACCCTGCGCCGCGAAGAGGGTACCGAGTGGTCTTTTGCCCCCACATTGCGCTTCGCTTATGTGGGGTTAATGAGATGCGACCTCTTCGAGGTCGATGCCACGAGCTACAATCAATTAGCACATTAATAATTTCCCCTCGAGCGTAGCGAGACTCCCCTTTTCATTTAATTAGCACTAACTAATTTACTAATTACCAAATATTTGCTGCAAGGCTTTGGTCAGGGCTTCGCCACGGAGGTTCTTGGCGATGATGCGGCCATTCTGGTCGAGCAGGAAAGTGCTGGGAATTGAGGAAACGCCGTAGGTGCGGGCAGCCTCTGACGACCAGTATTTCAAGTCGCTGACATGGTTCGGCCATACCAAACCATCGGCGGCGATAGCACGCTTCCACGACTCTTTATCACGATCCAATGACACGCTGAACACCTCAAAGCCTTTGTCATGATACTTCTGGTACATGGCCACCACATGCGGATTCTCGCCACGGCAGGGACGGCACCAGGAAGCCCAAAAATCTAACAACACCACCTTGCCTCTCAAATCCGACAGCTTGCGGATATTGCCATCAGGATCCGGGAAAGCCAAATCCGGAGCGATTGCACCCACAGAAGTTGCTGTTGCAGGAGAAGTTTCAATAGCATATCTTTCCTTCACCAGCTGGTGGTTGGGATATTTGGCATACAAGGCTTTCACAACTTCATTATGCAGAGCGGCATGTTTCTCCCTGGGAAAATTATCCAAGAACATCAGTACTGCAATGTCATCCTTGTTCTGCTTTATCAGATTCTGCAATATCTGAGAGTTTTTTTCACTTTCCTGATTGTACATTGTCTGATACTGCTGCACAATACCACTGATAATATTCTGTGACTGAGTGTAAACGCTTCTTCCTTGTTGAATAGAAGTATTCACATTTTTCTCAAAAGACGCTTTGTTTTTCTGTGTCTGATGATAATTGTTATTGACTAAAGCAGCCACTTGGCTGCACCAATACGCCTTATTGGATTTCTTGTCGAACGTGCCATTGAAAACCATGCTGTCGCGTGAAGCCAGCAATTGTGAGGCCTTGTCAACAAAAGGCTTATAGCTGTTGTTGATTTCCTTTTTCATCTCATCAACCAGATTCAAATACTGGTCAACATCCCTAAAAAATTCGGGATTTGAGTTAATACGCTGGTTTTTAAAATCATAAATAGCGTAAGAAGTCTGATTAAAAACCTCCGCAGCAGCGTATGACTCCGTCAAGGAATGTAAAATTCTATTGGCATAATAACTGAAATCATTCATGGTTTTTGCAGCCACCTTGCCGTTGGGGCAATACTTATCCGTATAACTCTTCAAGCTGTCAATCTGCTGGGCTGTTTCCACCATCTTTTTGCTCACATCCGTATTGGTCTGGTAATAGCGGCTGAAATTCTGTGAAAAACCATGAAAATAGATTTGGTTTTTGTCCGTTTGCAAAGCATGGTTGACACTATCCAGCAGTTTTTGACTCTCAACCAACTCCTTTGTCATTTCCTTGGCAAAGCTCATGGATTTAGAGCCAGAAACCGAAGGAATCTCACGCAGATTTTCAGCATCTATCACCACCTCTATCACCTCATCGGGAGCCAACACAATGAGAAAATTCTGTTTCTCCGCAAAAGAAAGAATATATATGTCATTGTCCTTCACGGTTGATTTCAACTCGAAGTTGCCATCCTTATCAATAACTGCCTCACCATAAGAAGTCGTATTATTGCCATACGCCAGTTTCAACGTCACTTTGGAGAACGTATTATTCAACACCTTGCCCTTGATGACCGGTGACTTGGGGGCAGCCGAAAGCGAAGCGAAATCATTCAAATCAGAGGCAACGACATTGGAAAAAGTGCACAATGTGAGTGTCGCCACCAAGAAAATCAGAATAAACAATTTAAAATTTTTCATAGCAGGTTAATCCTTTGAATTAGCCTGCAAAGATAATGAAAAAATCCATACAAAAGGCTTAGGCTGTCACCAATTGCACCGTCGCTCTGCTTCGTTGTTCCACCAGCACCTCTTTACCTGCAACTATCTTTGACACAATATCATCCGTATAATGACGAATGGTTATCAGTTCTATATTCAGGTTGTATTTCACCTTATATTTAATAGAAAGGTCTTTGATGAGTTTTTCGATTTTATGTACTTTGTTATCACAGCAGATGGAAAAACTCAGGGCCGAGTTCTGCATCAGGTTGATTTTGATTTTATTCTTCGAGATGATAGCGAATATCTCATCGAGATTCTCCACAGCAATAAAGGAGAAATCTTTGGGATAAATAGAAATCAGCACTTGATTAGTTTTGAAGATATAGCAAGGAATATGCTGGGTCATTTTACCCGCATCGATGCGGCTACCGCTTTCCTCTGGGTGCATAAAAGGCTTGACATACAAGGGTATCTGCTTGTTCTGCAAGGGTTTTAGTGTTTTCGGATGAATAACACTGGCTCCGTAATAAGCCAACTCTATGGCCTCTTCGTATGAAATCTGCTCTAATTTCACCGCCTCGGGGAAGAACTTCGGATCGGCATTCAGCAAGCCAGGCACATCTTTCCAGATAGTCACGCTTTCGGCATTCAGCACGTAAGCAAAAATCGCCGCTGAATAGTCTGAGCCCTCACGACCTAAAGTGGTGGGAAGCATTTCTTCTGTACCGCCTATAAATCCCTGACTGATCACTATATTTGCCACTCCATCCGATAGGATTTTTCCAACCTTTTCCTGAATCAATCGTGCCGATTCGTCCCAGTCCACCTTACCCTCACGATAATTATGGTCGGTGCGTATCAGCAAGCGGGCATCCGCCCACTCATTTTTAATTCCTTTCAGGTTCAAATAGGTAGAAATCAATGTAGTGGAAAGAATCTCACCGAAGCTGACCACACGGTCATAATCATAGTCGAAATTGCCGGAATGCGGTCCTGACAACAGTTCATCTAACTCCTCGAATATATCATTCAACTTATTCATAATCAAACTATTGTCACCCAAATCCAATTCTCTGACAATAGTATAATGATTTTCTCTCAGTCGAGCCACCAAATCAGGCATCTGGCTTTTATCGTAATAAAAAGCATCCAACACCTGTTCCAACAGGTTAGTGGTTTTACCAATGGCGGAAATCACCACCACCAGTTTTTCTTCATTGGTGTAATTTCTCAGAATTCTTTCCAGATTGCGAACACCGTCAGCATTTTTCACGGATGCCCCGCCGAATTTATAGACTTTCATTTTTCCAATTAATAATTGATAGTTGACAATTAATAATTATTCATTATTAATTATTCATTCTTAATTACCGTTCGCAAGGTACTGCCAACCACGCCGAGGGTTTTGGCATCGATATTGTCGATATTGTCGTGGGTGGTATGCCAAACGGAGCGGAAGCCTGTTCCTGAAGTATTATCCTGATGAATGATATCTATCATCTTGATATGAGCCAACTTGTTCACGTAATAATGATCATCGGTGATGGGATTAGCCTGTTGATTGATGAAATGGGAGCCATAGCCCAATCTGTATGCGGTACCCCACACTTTAGACACAATATCCTGGGCAAAAAATGAGGAAAAGTACTCATGATAGAACTTGGCATCAGGAGCGCCCACCATATCCAACAAGATGCCATAGCGGGCATTATAATCAGGCCGATGCATATTTTTAGCCCAGTATTGTGAGCCAAGGCACCACCAGTCGCCTGGCAGATTCACACCTGAAGGTGTACCATAATCTTCCACATCAAAGAAAATGATGTCCACCCCGACATTGGGCCGGTCTTGTTGCAGCTGACGTGCCAATTCGAGGAGTACCCCTACTCCACTGGCACCATCATCGGCACCATCAATAGGCTTGGTCCGATTAGCTTCCAGGGCATCATGGTCGGCCATAGGACGGGAATCCCAATGTGAAGCCAGCAAAACCCTTTCTGTTTTGTCCGGGTCAAAACTGCCGATAATATTCTGTGATTTCAGCTGTTTTCCATCATAGGCGGTAGCGGTGAAATGCTGCACATACACCGTATCGCAATAGGCTTGTAATTTTGCCACAAGCCATGCCGCGCACTGCTCATGGGCCTCACTATTCGGGGTGCGTGGACCAAAATCGGTCTGGGCCTTCACAAAGGCAAAAGCGCTATCGCTATCGAAAGCGGGAGCGCTAATTTCCGGTTTGGGTTGATTTTGCTGATGCTTGTCTTGCTTATGTCCGCAGGAGAATAGCAAGAGGGACAATGAGATTATGATTGTTATTTTCCTCATTAGAATCATATTAGAAATGAAGGCTTAGTATGTGTATTTATGTCACTACCCCGGCCTTCGGCCACCCCTTCTAATAGAAGGGGAATTTTAATTTGGATTTTGAATTAATTCATTGGCACATTTATTAATTTGCTAATTTGCTAATTAACTAATTTGCTAATTAACATTACTACATTACCGCCAGCTTGCCTTTATACAGGAAAGACTGTCCGCCGCTGACAATCCACAGGGTATATACGTAGGTACCATCTATAACGCGACCATTGACCGTACCATCCCACAATACCAGACGACCATTCATTTCTTCAGGAAGGTTAGCATAGGGAGTTGGAGGGAAGAATTTACCTTCTGCATCCTTACGTCCTTCGTAATAGCACACTTGTTCACCGTTGCGGGAATATACCATAAACTTCACTTCGGTGATAAATCTCAGTACAAATTGGTCAAGATAGAAATAGTCGTTCTGTACAGGGCCTTCGTTTTTACTTCTAGTCGGAGTGATACAGTTCGGCAGGAAAATATTGGGCACACAGGGATCAATCTTGAAAGAAGTTGATGCCTCACATTCTGTTGAACCATCCACGATATGTACAGAATACGTACCATCGCTGATAGCCAACATTTCCTGTGTATTACTCATAACTGAATCCATAAATGTCCATTCATATTGCACAGCGTCCTCCTGTACATTGCTTGCATTGGCCACCAGTGTAGTCTGCGCACTGTCGCAGAAATCGCCAACCTGGGAGATGGTCACCGCAGGAGTCAACACATCGAAATTGACTCTCACAATACTGTCGCAGCCATTCCATGCTCTAATGTGGAACTGATCCAAGGCATTTGAATAATTCACTTGACGAACACCCACCGCATTCAAATCCCATCTGGTGGTCACATTATCATAGCCAAAAAGTTCCGGCTTATAGAAATAAGGCAGTTTACCCTCACAAGTAGTCACTTCATCTTCAGCATATTGTGGTTCAGTATATTCCGCATAGAAGGTTATGGTCGTATCTATCGTCGTAGATTTACAAACTCGCTCATAGTCTTCAATGTATAATGACACCGTATAAGTTCCTGGTTGTGCATAAATATGTTCCGGTTCAAAGCCATGAACCACAGGAGTGCCATCACCAAAATCCCAAGTACACTGTTCCGGATTCAATTCCAAATTCTGCCATGTAGTATCCACACCGCCGTTTCCATCCGGAGTGATTACACCGATCTGACTGGTATTGTGCAACACGATTCCCAGGTCACAATTTTTCCCATCAGTGAGAGCTTTCGGTTCCAACGTAAAAGACGGTTTCAAGTCATAGTAATTAACAGTTGCCTCGTATGTAAACGGAATACCAGTATAGGAAACAACCGTACATTTGTAATATGGTTTAGCAGGATTCGGCTGCATAATCGGGTTATATTTCGTACTTCCTTGAAAAACGCCTGCAGCACTAGGATCATCCGGGTCTATCCACTGAGTGGCATGTGCTGAATCTGTTCCCGTAAACCACTGATATGAAGTGGGATCACTTTCATCGAATCCCCATGGTACACTCAGCAACAGGGAGTCACCACCACAATATTTCACCTGAAGTTTCGCGGGAATCATCTTAGCTGTAAAATAGCAATATGCCCAATGGAAACGGGAGGTACAAGAGTTAACTCTTACACGGAAATCCACGGCCTGATGAGCTCTGGCCTGCTGCGACAAGTCGTAGGCCACAATGGTGTAGGGATAAGTCACCACTGGACGGCCAGAGTTTTGGATAGGACAGCTACTGTGAACAGGAATATACTCAGGTGCTGAGTTTACAGGAGTATTTTCCGGGTCTTCCGGACTATGGCTGGAACCTGACGGGGTTCTATACCAGAATCTGGAATACGGGTGAGTGGCATCATAATTTCCCAACGGCAAGTAACTGGTATTGCTGGAGTAATTGGTGCTGTGATTCAACACTGTAAATTCCACTGCCGGATTTGATGTATAAGTATGCTGACCGTCTTCGGTAACGAAAGCGAAATTCAACAACAACACAGGATTAATGGTATCAGGCACAAAAGAATAAATGATCTGCTGGGCATAACAACCCGACGGGTCTTGTCCATTGGGACCCACCTTACCCATTTGTATCACCGTATCCACATAGGTACCAGGATAACGGTCAGAATTCCATGCTTCCGCCAGAATCGGCTTGTTGTACTGATTACTACCCATCTGACCTCTGAAACAATAGTCGTTAGTGGGAGAATAGGTAGAGTCTGCCGTACCTATGATAAAACGATGGGTAAAATTCGAACCCATATCAGCACCCATGTGATTAGTCCAGTTAAAGGTACTTCCCGAACCAGAACCCTCATAACTGGGTTTTACCCATGAATTGTCCCAGCCTCCTGCAGGAGGTGTTGTGGGCAAAAACATAAAACTTCGGGGAGAACCTTGAAGAACTCCATTGACAACTTGCTGACCACTTACCATGCCACAAGCCAGCAAACTAAACATCAAACAAAAAATTTTTTTCATAGTTATTTGATTTTATATTTATTTTTTCATTCAAAACTTCCTTACTTTATTCATAGACGGCAAAATCGTTTTTTTGTTGCATTTTATTTATATTTTTTTCTTTCTTAAAAAAAGAAACAATAGGAACTCTCTCTAGATCAATCGTATAGAATGCACTGTCAATTTGCTTAAAGAGTCCTGTCCGGTTGCCAAACAGAATATAATAATCGCCTTCCAGTTCCTCCAAGGAATGTACTTCCGCATGATAAACCCTCAAAGTCGGATTATCCTCCGCCAATGAGCTGCAGAATGCCTCATTTCCATTGGTATAGACATCAGCAGTATCCATTCTGATTACATAAAGCAGCGAATCGTACTGGTTATATATGCCCATAGAATCGAGTTGTGCACGAAGCTGGTCCTGTCGCTGTTTCTTATGTGCCAACAAGCTATCTTGCTGTGCCGTATAATACTGGGTAAACCACTGTTCTGCCACTTTTGATGACTGGTAATTTACATCCAGGCTATATCGGTCAGCGGCATTATGGATTCCACCCGATACCTCATTGAAATAGCACAGCGTCAAAGGACGGTTGAAAATGATATGTCGTAAGGGTAAACAAGTCAGGAAGAAAGCCATAGCCACAATCACTGCATTGGTGTAACGATCGTCCACTTTCCACAACACAGCCTCATAGCCCAAAGTGGAGATCATAATAATCAAAGGCAAGAGCATGAACATCACCGAGCAAATAATATCAGAGCCTACATATTTGGAAGAAAAGGCAAAGAACATATACAAAGTGGTGACAATCAATGCGAAGGTGGCAAACAAAGAAATCCCCTTTAAAATGGTTCTGAAGAATATGATATAAAAAAACAGTCCGAAAATCACCACAAAAGGCGTAGTGATAAAGATATACTTGAACACATAACTGACAGGATTTTCCTCGATGCTGATCATGCGTCCATCAAAAAACTGAGGCAACTGCTGGGATGTGGCCACAAACATCTGGATGAAATTGTCACTATTGTTCAAATCACGGATACGAAAGCCCGGCGAAAGAATGACATTGGCCAGAATCACCAGCAAATACACTCCTCCCACTATCATCACCAAAGTAAGCAGCGATACCCAATACTGTCCCGTAAAGAATTTCTTTATGGGATTTTTCACCACAAAATAGATTAGCGAGAAAAAGAAGAAGAAAAAGCACAAGGAAAAACCACTCAGAGATGTAGTGGTAGCCAACACAATGCCTAAAAAGATAGCCAACACCCGTATCCACCTGATTAAGGGGAATTCGTAACAGAACTGCCAAATCTGCATCAGCGTGAAGAAAAACGCCAAGGCGAATAGGGTGTCGTTGAAGTTGCCGAAAGTATAACCCAGCCATCGTGGTGTGCAAAACATCAGTACCGCACAGAAAAAGGCACTGCGCCAACTGATATTCTTTGCAAAAAACAAACTGATTATGAGGATCAACATCCAACCCAAAAGGGCCGACAGACGATGTTTAAAGCGGAAAATATTCTTAAAGCCTAACGCATGGGTTACCGACACCAGCAATATATCCATGGTCTGTCCTTTGGTGACATACTGCGGCATCGTCTTAAAGGTTTCATCCCCTGTCTGATAATACTTATATACAGCTTCAGAATACTCGTTTTGCTGCCACTCGCGTGTGGAAATGCCCACATTGCGACTGAAATACGGCATCAGGAAAAGCAATGCCAAAATAAAGATAAAAAAAGCATACTTGAACCCATCGTCTTTGGTCTTGATGGTGAACGAGAAGAAACTGTGTTTTATGTCATAACGGACCTTTGGGCGACGAATATTGACAAAACGGAACTCCATCGGTTCCTCCTCAAAAATAGGATAAGGATAAAACCAATGGAAGATTCCCTTCGCAATAAGGACAAGCTTCCGCCACCATATTTTCAGCATCCTATTCATCCTGCTTCTTTACAAACATTTCTTCTTTCACATCATCATAGTCCAACAACACCTTGGTTCCTTCGGGGAACGACTGCATCAGGATTTCCTCCGCCAGCACGTCCTCCACATTCTTTTGGATGGCACGTTTCAGCGGACGGGCACCATAATTGGCATCCCAGCCTTGATTGGCCAGAATGTCCTTGGCTTTTTCGGTCACTTCCACCTCCAAACCCATGGCTTGCACACGCTTCAGTACCTTAAGTAACTCAATATCAATAATTTTGATAATATCAGGTTTTTCCAAACTGTTGAAATAGATGATATCATCAATACGATTCAAAAATTCAGGGGCAAAAGTGCGCTTCAGGGCATTTTCCAAAATACCCTGCGCCACCTTATCCTTGGCCGCATCGGTGGCAGAGGTGTTGAAACCCACACCCGTGCCAAAATCCTTCAGTTCTCGAGAACCGATATTGGAGGTCATGATGATGATGGTGTTTCTGAAATCCACCTTACGTCCGATACCATCGGTTAATTGACCATCGTCAAACACCTGTAACAGAACATTATAGATGTCGTGGTGAGCTTTTTCAATCTCATCGAGGAGCACGATAGAATAAGGCTTGCGGCGGATTTTCTCGGTCAACTGACCGCCCTCTTCATAACCCACATATCCCGGAGGCGCACCTATCAAACGGGAAACCGTATGTTTCTCCATGTACTCGCTCATGTCGATACGGACAATAGACTCCTGAGAATCAAAGAGATACTCTGCCAACACCTTAGCCAGATAGGTTTTACCCACACCAGTAGGACCCAAGAAAATGAAGGTTCCAATCGGTTTGTTGGGGTCTTTCAGTCCAGCGCGATTACGACGTATAGCCTTGGCAATTTTGACAATAGCGTTATCCTGACCGATGACCTTGCCTTGCAACTCATCTGCCATCTTCATCAGTCGCTCGCCCTCATTCTTGGCAATACGCTGCACAGGCACTCCTGTCATCATGGCAATCACTTCTGCCACATGCTCTTCCGTCACCGTCGGGCGTTCCAAATCCTCTTTTTCCTCCCACTCGCGTTTCATATCCGCCAGACGGGAATCCAACTCCTTGATTTTGTCACGATAACCTGCGGCAGCATTGTATTGCTGCTCTTTGATGGCGTCGTTTTTCAGTTGGTTATACTGCTCTATTTCCTTTTCCAGCTGAATCAGTTCCTCTGGAATTTTGATATTCTGCAAATGCACACGCGAGCCAGCCTCATCCAAGGCATCGATGGCCTTGTCGGGCAGACAGCGGTCTGTAATATAACGGTTGGTGAGGCTGACACAGGCCTGCAATGCCTCATCGGAGAAACGCACCAAATGGTGGTCTTCGTATTTATCCTTGATATTATTCAGAATGACGACAGTCTCTTCCGGAGTGGTCGGCTCCAGCATGATTTTCTGGAAACGGCGTTCCAATGCCCCGTCTTTCTCGATATACTGGCGATACTCGTCAAGGGTGGTAGCACCGATGCACTGCAGTTCTCCACGGGCCAAAGCAGGCTTGAACATATTAGAGGCATCGAGGCTGCCGGGAGAGCCACCAGCGCCCACCATGGTATGCAACTCATCGATAAAAAGGATGACATTCGGATTTTTCTCCAACTCGGTGAGGATAGTTTTGATACGCTCCTCAAACTGGCCGCGGTACTTGGTACCGGCCACCAAAGATGCCATATCCAAGCTGACCACACGCTTACCATGCAGGGTGCGCGACACCTTGCCTTGCACTATCCTCAGGGCCAATCCCTCAGCGATGGCTGATTTACCAACACCTGGCTCGCCAATGAGCACAGGGTTGTTTTTCTTACGACGGCTAAGAATCTGGGCAATACGCTCCAATTCCTTTTCACGTCCCACAATGGTGTCCAACTTTCCTTCTGCAGCATAACGCGTCAGGTCCTTGCCGAAGCTATCCAACATGGGAGTAGCCGAAGCTTTGGCGCCCTTTGTTGAGCGCGTACTGCCGCGGCGGTCATCGTCATCATCATAATCATCGGTACCTGCCGACATGGGCGTATCTTCTGTATGCCGTGATTCGTGGCGCATTTCCGATGCCAAAGAGTCATAGGACATTCCTGCCCGTTTCAGCAACATCTTCACCACACTGTTCACCTCGTTGCCATTATCGCGCAAGATTGCCAACACAAAATGTTGGGCTTCCACGATTTCACTTCTAAATTCACGAGCCAACAGGAATGCGCGTCTTAAAGTGTTTTCTGCCTGCACATTCAATTTCATATTTTCCGCAGCCATTTCGGTCTTGTTCTCATCTTTTTCTATCAGTTCCTCCAGTTTAGCGCGGATATTGACTTTATTGATTTTGAACACATCGAATAATTGCTGCAGTTCCGTATATTGGTCATATTTCAACAATGCCACCACTATGTGCTCGATACCCACCGATTGCGACTTATTGGTCAACGCAATATTCTTAGCCTCTTCAATAGCGGTTTTCAGTTCTTCAGAATACTTTACCTCCATGATAATAATTTTTTGCAAAGATACGAATTTTTTTAATGTGCTAATTAGACAATGTGCTAATGTGCTAATTAAATTTACTATTTTTGCAAGCGAAAAAAGAACGATGACCACTCTATTATCTACGGCGTATTTGCCACCTATTGAATACATGCTAAAATGCCTGCAAGAGCCGGTAACACTGGAGGTTTGCGAGCATTATATCAAGCAATCGTACCGCAACCGGGCCCTGATTGCCACGGCCAATGGCGTGCAAGTGCTTTCCATTCCTGTGGTACATGTTTCTTCCAAAATGCCCATTTTGGATGTCTGCATCGATTATGCCATGCCCTGGCAGCGATTGCATTGGAAAAGCATAGACACCGCCTATAGTGGAAGTCCGTATTTTCTTTATTTTCAAGATTATATCAGACCTTTTTACGAAAAAAAATACGAATTTCTCTTTGATTTCAACTTGGAGCTGATGCAGGTTATTATGAAACTTTTCGGGCACGATTTCCAAGCTCAGCGCACCAATGAGTTTATTGCCGATTACACGCAAAGGGATGATATTAACGACCTGCGTAATGCGATACACCCCAAACGTTGTCACAAAACGGATTACCCGTTTCAACACCAAACCTACACCCAGATTTTCGAAGACCGCCTTGGTTTTGTGCCCAACCTCTCCATCGTTGACTTCCTTTTCAATGAAGGAAACAGATTAATGTGCTAATGAGACAATGTGCTAATGTGCCAATTATAATTAGCAAATGTACAAATTAGTTAATTAGCAAATTGATTAATTATACTATTGCCTGTTAATTAAAAATGTGGAGATGTGATTGATCGCATCTCCACAAATATCTGTATTTTTCGAAAATAAGTATAGACGGGGCATGCCCCGTCTATATAAGATGATTATTTCTTCACAATCTTCTGGGTGGTTACGCCCTTGTCGCTGTGAATGCGAACGAAATAGATGCCGGCAGCGTACTGGCTCAATGACATGGTCATGGTCTCATTAGTAGGCACCACAGTGTTCAGCAGCTGGCCGTTCATGGAGAACAGTTCAACCGTCTTAGCGTTCAGTCCTGACAAATCCAAAGTCACATTACCATCAGTCGGGTTGGGATAGATGCTCACAGACTGCTGTTGTGCATCACGAATGTCCAAAAGTATAAGCTGAAAACTTTCAGATGCAACCTCACTATCTATCATTCCTTCCTTTACCGCATAAGCCCTCACCGTTGGATTATCGGGCCAATACAAATCAAAAGCGTCAGTATATAATGCATTTTCAACATCGAAAAACTGAGTTCCTTCAACAGAATAATAAATTGTAGCACCTTCTGTGGCACAAGTGATACTAATGTGAACAATATTTTCAAATACATTTTCAGGATATCCTTCAGGGTGTGTTGAAGGATCTGCAGTAATTACCGGTGTAGCCACCTGCTCCATCGTCTGGGTAGCGAAGTCATTGTCGTCACGTGGATAGAGCTGTACCTGACCATTGTAATTAGCCAAGAAACCAGTGATAGAACCTGTTTCGCCAGCTTCAGGATCATCGGTGATTGAGCTGAAACGGTTGTAATATTGCAGGGTGTCAGTTCCATTGACAAACTTCTTGTTACCGATAAAGGTCACGTTCTCGATGGTCACCAAACGACTTTCGAGCGTGCTGTACTGTGACACCAAAGTCGGGATGGTAGCCACCATAGGTGTAATGGTCACAGGAGTGCCTGTAGCTTCAGCGGTATTGCGAGCAGGTACCATTTCAACCATACCATTGTACAGTGTATATGAACCGAAAACACCACCACTAATCACATCACCTTCGTTATATGTGGTAGTGATAACAGGAGTACTGTTGTCATAAATCAACAATGCTGCGGAGGCATCTTCAACAAACATATATCTGCCGCTGCGGAAGACGTAGGTTACATCACCAGCAATCTTGTAAACCGTGTTGTTGGTGGCAGTGCTGGCAGCCTTGAAAGCGGCGATATTGGCCACTTCGGGCGGGAAGTTGTAAGTAGCGGTAACTACCATACTGGCATCCATACCAGTCTTCCAAGCTTTTGCCTTCAAAGTAGTGTTCGCGCTGATGGTTACAGGAGCTGTATATACCGTTGAAGTTTCGGTAGGTTCGGTTCCATCGGTAGTATAACGGATCACTGCATCAGCAGTTGCACAAGTAATGATAGCGTCAAAGGCTTCATAATAAGTACCACTATTCGGAGCAATGACCGGAGTCTCCACTACATTCACTACCACACCGGGAACACCAAACACCACGACACTGTCGATAGTCAGTCTGCTGGTGGAAGACGGAGCTGCATCAGGAAGTATAACAGCAAATCTCAAACGTACAAAATTATATTCGCCCGTCTCACTCACATTGTAACGATAATTATGTCTGTTGGTGGTCAATGTATATACAGAATCGCCCACGTAGGTATTACCACCATCTATTGAATAAGACACACACAATTTCAAGTTATTGGTTTGTTTTGCATCAAAAGTAACGTATGTCACATTACGGATGTCGAAGTTGGTGAAGGTATAACCCAGGTTGCTGGCGGAACTGGCGTACCAACGCATCTGCATAGACTGTGCCCCGCAAATATGATCAGTAGTGGAGGGTGTGCCATAATATGTTCCCCATTGCTGACCTTCGGCGCCACTATAAACAATATTCGGGCTATTATAGGTTTGCGTAGCGGTAAAGCCTTCTTCTGCCTCAAAACCAGTTGAGTACATGATGGTGTCGTTGCTTGGCACCACAGGAGCCACCACGGTATAAGTAGCGCTTGTGATATCGCTGGCACCCCAACCTTCAAGGAAAGCGTAGGCCTTGACAACGTATGTACCTGGAACATTCAAGATAATGGGCTGGTTATAAGTTGGGGATGACACATCCGGATCGGTACCATCAAGGGTATAGCCAATGCCGGCACCCTGAACATCATCGGACATTACCACTGTGATAACCGTGTCGGTGGTGCCGCTGGCAGGTGTAATCACCGGTGCTGGCAGTTGAGCGGTAGCCACCAAGTCAATCTGCGCGCTCAACGTGCCGCTGCTAACCGTTACCGTACCGAAAGCAGGACCAAATCCAGCGTATGTAATGGTGAATGAAGTATTACCCACATTGGCGGGGAAAGTGGTTGCTGACAACTGGAAATCACTGTTGTTGCAGCTGATAGTGATGGGATCAGTCAAAGAAGCGCTGTATATATTCACAGTGCTTGTCAGGCTATTGGGACCAAAAGCAAGGCTTGTGGGATCAACCGTCAGCGTGGGACCACTAACAATAGTATAAGCGGCCTCGGCCACTGGGCTGTCCTCCCATGACACATTGTTCATGAAAGCCTTGGCTTTGACTGTGCAGGAAGAATACACGGTAAACGGACCCTCATACAAGGTAGAGGTAGCACTTGGCACTTCACCAGCGATGGTATAACGAATCTGAGCACCAGGAGTAGCGCAGGTCATGGTAACCACCACACTGTCAGCGAAAGTGCCAGCATCCGGACTGATTACCGGAGTAGCAGCAACTGGAGCGGTCACGGTGAAGGTAACAGTCTGGCTAACCGCAGGAGTCAACGGCTGCATGGTCATATCCACCAAAGAAGCGGTAACCGTGTGAGTACCAGCAGGAAGCGGTGAGAAAGTCTGTGCCAGGAAAGCAGCCAACAACTGATCGTTCAGATACATCGGTGACTGCATACCGACTGCGGTAAGCATCTCACTTTCAAGTTTCAGCAAGCCGTCTGTTCCAAGGGTAAAGTTCTGAATGTCAAATGAGACCTGCAGCGTGTCAAGAGTGGAGAACTGCTCGCCATTGAGTGTAACGGTCATAGAGGGCTGTGCCGGTTGGGGAGCAGCAGACAAATCAGCATTAAAACGGGGATAAATCTGGATAGTGCTATTGTATTTTGCGGCGAAACCAGTCACATTGGTCACAGTACCCGCAGCCAAAGTGGTATCCAAAGGGAAACGTTTATACACAACCATTGAGCTACTGCCTTGTTCGATAGTGGTTTGATTCGATCCCGTGAATCCGTTGGGGAAGGTCACATTTTCAAGGGTAATCAATTGAGCATCGTAAGTATTATAGTTGGCCAAAAGGTCGGCCATAGTCACCACAATAGGCTGCACTGTACCCGTATTTTGAGTGGATGCGGCAGGATTGGCAACAGGAATTAATTCCGGCTGACCATTATACAGTGTATAAGTACCTAACAAACCACCAGGAATAACATCACCTTCATTATAGGTACTGGTAATAACCGGGTTATTGGTATTTTGATCATAAATCATCAAACCTGCGGAAGCATCCTTCACGTAGGTATAGGCACCGCCATGGAACACAAAGGTTACATCTCCCATGATATGATAGGGAACTGCATTAGTGGAAGAGTTAGCGGCCTTGAAAGCGGCGATATCAGCGACTTCCGTTGGGAAGGTGTAAGTTGCCTGGTTTACAAAACTGGTATCAGTACCCAAGAAAGCTACAGCTTTGACAGTTGTGGTAGTAGAAATGCTCAGCGGAGTGCTATAAACCAAGCCATTAGTAGTAGGATTGTCACCATTGATGGTGTAAAGGATGGTGGCACCGGTAGTAGCACAGGTTATGCCAACCTGCTGAGGCTCATAATAGGTACCTTCGTTGGGTGTGAAGGCTGGTGTGGCCACGGTAGCAGCCTCAACTTCCTCGTATCGGTAGATTGTCACCGCATTCACCACCGAACTGCCGGAACCATAACATGAGAAAAGTGTACTTCCACTATTATAACGCATGTAAACCTGTGTAATATCAGAATTTTGAGCGACGATGGTGATACTGTCGTTATTAAAAACTGTAATCATCCAGTCAGCAGAACCATTGGTAGGCAAGGTTGCGGCAGTACGCAAATAATTGCCACCGCCGGGAGCATTCAAATAACCACCGGTAGCATCCGGATCAAACAGCACAAAAGCGCCATTGACAGTACTTTGCTGCAATACAAACACCTGAACACTGGTGGTAAAAGTGGCTTGATTACCAACTTTTGTAATGTTCACGGCAGCACGGTTGTTGTTGTTTTGCGTGGTTCCAATAGCCTTGTCATAATTGGCAGCGGCAATGATGATGGAGTCACCAACGGACAAGGTTGTGGTGTGGGTCACCTTCACCCAGGCTTTCTCGGCAAAAACATTTCCGACGGTCAACAGCATGGTCAGCATGACCGCCATCATGATTTTCAGAACGTAGAATTTTTTCATAGTAAAATTTTTTAATGAATAATTATTTATTGTATTTTATTGATTTTCAATACATTAAACCAAACAGCACAATTTCTTTCAAGTTTGCAAATGTACAAATAATTAGACATGCGTAAGCCCAAGATGTGTTAAAAGTTATGAATAGTTATCAACATTCAATGTGCTAATTAGCAAATGTGCTAATGTGCCAATTATTTTTAAAATGCTATACAAAAACATTTTGCTGTAATTTGCCAATTAACCAATTTACTAATTTGCTAATTGAAAAAAGATTTGTATCTTTGCAGATTAATTATGAATAAATCAATAATATTTTATATGGCGAAGAAAATTAAGGTAAAAGCAGAAGTAAAAGAATTCGAAGGAAAGATTGAAGAACTTATTATTCAAGCACTTATAGAGAAGCAAGGTGTTGACATCGTCAGCATCGACCTCAAGAAAATCAATCACGTGTTTTTTGACTATTTCATCATTTGTAGCGGAAACTCCAAACCGCATGTGGAGACCTTGTGCGATTTTGTGCAAGAGACCACCAAGCGTTACGCTAACACCCTCCCTAAACACGTGGAAGGTACAACCAACGGCGAATGGATCCTGCTGGACTATTTCAATGTGGTAGTCCACATCTTCCAACCCGAAGCCCGGGAATTCTATAATCTTGAGAGTCTATACAACGACGCGGAAATCCAGAGAATTAATAATTAATAATTAATAGTTATGGTAGTTTACCATCACTCATCTCGATAGCAAATTTATTCATTATTCATTATCAACTATCAATTATTAATTATCTCAATGGCAACAAAAAAGACCACACCTAAAAATAACGGCTCGGCATTCTTCGGTGGACAGAAAAGCAGCAACGACAATAAAAAACCGAAGTTCACACTGAGTTATATCTATCTGATTGTGGCTGCAGGACTTATCGCTTACTGGTTGTTCACTTTTGAAACTCCTGCCACCGAAATAGACAATAGCCGCTTCAATAAAATGGTGATAGCCAAAGATATTGAAAAGCTGGAGTATGTCAAGAAGAACGACAGGGTTAACATCTACCTGAAAGAAGATGCTATCAAGGCGAAAACCGAGTACGAGAACCTACGCAATCAAAACAACCTCACAGGACCACAGTTTTTTATTGTGACAACTGATTATCAGGTGTTTAACGAAAACCTAAAGGCCACACAAGAGAGAGCCATCAACAATGCTTTGGCCAGTGACAGCAGCTTGACACGCAGCGAAGTGGAGCAGGAATACGAGATTTCCACTACTGAAGACAACAGTAAAAGCTGGGGTTTTGAACTCTTTTTCTGGATACTGCCTACCATGCTGATTTTAGTGCTGTTATTCTACTCCATGCGTTCCATGCGAGGCGGAGGCGGTCCTGGCGGAGGCGGAATGGGTATCTTCAACATCGGCAAATCCAGGGCACAGCTGTTCGATGAGACCTCACAACTGAATGTCTCCTTTAAGGATGTAGCCGGTCTGGAAGGTGCCAAATATGAGATTGAAGAGATTGTGGATTTTCTGAAAAATCCGAAAAAATATACCGTTTTGGGCGGCAAGATTCCAAAAGGAGCCCTGTTGGTAGGCCCTCCGGGAACTGGTAAAACCCTGTTGGCCAAGGCTGTTGCCGGCGAGGCCAAGGTTCCCTTCTTCTCGCTGTCAGGCTCTGACTTTGTGGAAATGTTTGTGGGCGTGGGTGCCTCACGTGTGCGCGACCTGTTCAAGACCGCCAAGGAGAAAGCTCCCTGCATCATCTTCATCGACGAGATTGACGCCATCGGCCGTGCCCGTGGCAAAAACATCATGAGCGGTGCCAATGATGAACGCGAAAGCACCCTTAACCAGCTGCTGACCGAAATGGACGGTTTTTCCAGCAACACGGGTGTTATCATCTTAGCTGCCACCAACCGCGCCGATGTGCTCGACCGGGCTCTTTTGCGTGCTGGCCGCTTCGACCGCCAGATTCATATAGAACTGCCGAACCTCAACGAGCGTAAGGGCATCTTTGAGGTACACGTGCGCAAGCTGAAACTCAACTCTGATGTGGACCTTGACTTCTTCGCTAAGCAAACCCCAGGATTCTCGGGTGCCGACATTGCCAACGTATGCAACGAAGCAGCTCTGATAGCTGCCCGTAACAGCAAGAAGAGCGTAGGTAAGGAAGAGTTCCTCGCCGCCATCGACCGAATTGTCGGTGGCTTAGAGAAACGAGGAAGTATCATCTCTCCGCAAGAAAAGAAGGTTATTGCTAACCACGAAGCAGGTCACGCTACCGTCAGCTGGCTGCTCGAACACGCCTCTCCCTTGGTCAAGGTAACCATCGTGCCACGTGGCAAGTCGCTCGGTGCTGCCTGGTACCTGCCCGAAGAACGCCAAATCACGACCTTCAGCCAGATGTTCGACGAGATGACCGCCACTTTGGGAGGCCGTGCCGCAGAAGAGATAGTTTTTGGCGAAGTGTCAACCGGAGCTCTTAACGACCTTGAACGGGTGTCCAAACAAGCCTACGCTATGGTGGTATATTATGGACTGAACGAGAAACTCGGCAATATCAGCTATTACGATTCCACAGGACAATCTGAATACAACTTCACCAAACCCTATAGCGAGAAAACCGCACAGGAAATTGATGAAGAAATCCATAAACTCATCGAGCGTTCGTACAACAAAGCTAAGGAAATTCTGCTCGCAAACAAGGAGAAACACGCCCAGCTGGCTCAGCAACTGTTAGATCGTGAAGTCATCTTTGCAGAAGACTTAGAAAAAATCTTCGGCAAACGTCCCTTTGGACAGCAAAATGACAGTATTGAGACCAGCCAAGACAATACTCCCAACGATAAAAAGGAAGATGTAAACAGCCAAGTGAATAACAACGGAGAAAAAGATGCAAGCGACGAGGAAGCTCCGGCACAGCAAACCGTCTAAAACGCAAAAGCAATGGAAACATTAAGCACAGAGAGCAATCTCACCACCTCGAAAGAGTCGATTCGCAAAGATATACGACACGCATTGTCCACTAAGGGTGTGAACCGCTACCCAGACCCGGACTTGTCCGACGATTTCATCAAACCCAGCGAAGACCTCGTACGGGACTTTATCGTCAGATTCCGTGCCTTAGGCGGCAAATACGTGCCCTGCACCAAAGACCAGTTTGCCATTCGTTTGGTGAAGTTGCTGCAAGGACAAAACTATCCAGTACTGCTGAACACCAAGCCACAGTTGTCAGCCTTGCTGCAAAGCAACAACATTAGTTTTGTCAATGCCATTGATGTCAACACACCGGCAGACGCTGCCATCGTCTATAGCGACGCACTGATTACTACCACCTGCAGTTTCATATTCTCTCCGCACAATTCTCTTTACCCTTCTATCAAGGGCTTGGCTTCCGACATCATCATTATCGCCTTTGCCAAAGACATTGTCCCTGATTTCAAAACCGCATTGGAGATACAGCAAGAGCGCAATGCGGGCAACTTGTACGACATGAACGAAATCATCAGCCCTACCCCACTCACCATCCGCGACAACCAAGAAATCCGCACCCCGCTCACTCCGAGGTTCATTCTGATGCTCGTGATGTAAGCAGGTTTCAGGGGACAGGTTACAGGGGACAGTAAAATTTTAGAATTCAAAATTCAGAATTCATAATTCAAATTATAACTTTCAACTTTCAGTTTTCAGTTTTCAACTCCATTCATTGACACATAAAAACTCCCCTCGAATGCATAGCATGAGACTCCCCTTTGGACGAACTCCACTCCCCTCGAGCGAAGCGAGATTCCCCTATTACAATTTGCTAATTTACTAATTTGCTAATTTGCTAATTTGCTAATTAAAAAAAAACATGTCTTCCAACCCCTTAACTTCTCCGTGGCAGACGCCATACCAGACCCCGCCTTTCGATGAGATCAAGAATGAGCATTATGAGCCGGCTTTTCACCATGCCCTAAAAATAGCCCGTGGCGAAATCCAAGCCATAGCCGACAACCAAGAGGAACCGACTTTTGACAACACGTTAGCCGCCTTGGACCGCTCAGGAGAATTGTTAGACAGCATTTCCAATATTTTCTTCAACTTATTGGTCTGCAACACCTCCAAGGAATTGCAGGACATAGCCCAGAAAATCCAACCGGAACTGACCGCATTCAGCAATGAAATCAGCTTGAATGAGAAACTGTTTCAACGGGTAAAACAAGTATATGAGCATCGCGATTCCCTCAATGAGGAAGAAAAAATGGTTACAGAGAAAAGCTATCGAAGCTTTATCCGCCATGGGGCCCAACTGGAAGATGCACAAAAAGAGGAATACAAGCGACTGACCATGCGCCTGTCACAACTCACCCTGCAATTCAGCGACAATGTGCTGGCCTCCACCCATGCCTTCTCCAAAACCATTACCGACGAAAGCCTATTGTCTGGACTGCCAGCAAGCGAACTCGACATTGCCGCGGCCAAAGCCAAGGCCAAAGGGCAGGAAGGCTGGCTGTTCGACCTGACCATGCCCAGCTACCAGGCCATCATGAAATTCGCCGACAATCGGGAATTGCGTAAGGAATTCTTCCTCAAGTACGCTTCCAGAAGCTATAAGGATGCACATGACAATACGGCCTTAGTGTACGAGATTGCCTCATTGCGTAAGCAAATCGCCAAGTTGTTGGGATTCAGCGATTATGCCTCTTACGTGCTGACCGAACGCATGGCCAAGGACAAAGCACATGTGTATGAACTATTGGAAACTTTAGAAAAGCCGTCACGGAAAGCCGCGGAAAAGGAAATGCAAGAGATGGTTGATTTCGCCCGTCAGAACGGATTCCAAGTGGATTTCGAACGCTGGGACATGTCATATTACGCTGAAAAACAAAGAAATAGCCTATTTGATTTCGACGAAGAAGAACTTAAGGTCTATTTTCCCTTGGACAAAGTGATTGACGGAGTGTTCGGCTTAGCCCGCCAATTGTACGACTTAGAATTTTCAGAAACAGCAGAAATACCTGTCTATCAAAAAGATGTAAAAACCTATTACGTCCATCGGAAAGACCAGATTATTGCTGTTTTATACTTGGACTTTTTCCCACGGGAGAGCAAGAAAGGCGGTGCCTGGATGACTTCTTTCCGCGACCAGCACAAAACCGCCGATGGCAAGAATATCATCCCGTTAATATCCTTGGTGATGAACTTCACCCCAGCCACCGACAACAAGCCTTCATTGCTGACCTTCAAAGAGCTGACGACCTTTATGCACGAATTCGGCCATGCCCTGCACGGGATGTTGTCCGAGGTGACCTATAGCAGTATTTCCGGCACCAGTGTACCCCGCGATTTTGTGGAACTGCCTTCCCAAATCAATGAGAACTGGGCTTCCGACATCCGTTTTCTGCAGTCTTTCGCAAGACATTATCAAAGTGGGGAAGTCATTCCCGACAGCTTGGTACAGAAAGTCAAGGACATGGAGAATTTCCAAGCTGGTTATCTCTCCTGTCGCCAGTTAGCCTTCGGTTTTTTAGACATGATGTGGCATGACGAGAAAGAGGTTAATCCCGATTTGGAGGCTCTGGAGCACGAAGCCATGCAAGTGGTCGATTTCTTCCCAAGACCAAAGGGATGCTGCACCAGCACTTCCTTTACGCATATTTTCTCAGGGGGATATGCCGCTGGCTACTACGGCTACAAATGGGCAGAGGTATTGGATGCCGACGCCTTCTCTTTGTTCCAAGAGACCGGCATTTTCAATCATGAGACGGCCAGCAAATTCCACGATTGTATTTTATGCCGTGGTGGCAGTCGCGAAGCCATGCGGATGTTTGTGGATTTCCGCGGGCGCGAGCCTAAGGTAGAGGCGTTGTTGAAACGGAGCGGGTTAATGTAGAATGCACAATGTACAATGCACAATGCACAATGCACAATGCATAATGTACAATGCACAATGCACAATGTACAATGTAGAATGAACGATGAAGAATGTTATGGGCTCGTATGGTAATTGCTATTCCTCGTAGGGGATGAATATCAATAGACGATGAATGCCAGCAGCATCCAATAAATAAAGCAGAACGGCATCGCCAGGAAAAAGGAGTCGAAGCGGTCGAGCATGCCGCCATGGCCAGGCATAATGTTACCGGAGTCCTTCACCCCGTAGGAGCGCTTGAACATAGACTCTATCAGGTCGCCGAAGGTGCCCGCCACAATAACAATAAGGGCAAAGCCTATCCAAATCAGCACATTACACAAAGTGGAGGATGGATTTACAAGACCCTTATTGAAATAGGGGGCAAAAGACAGTCCCACAGCCACGCCACAGGTAAGTATTGCACTGATAATCGTGCCTTCCCAGGTCTTCTTTGGCGATATTCTTTCAAACAATTTATGCTTGCCAAAAAGGGAACCCGCACAGTAAGCAAAAGTGTCAGATGCCCATATCAACAGAAACAATGCCAAAACAACCTCTGGATGCTCTAAAATAGAGAAAGTGATGCCTGCCAGAGCGAAGGGCACCGCAATCCAAAAAATCGGCAAGAATGTATGGGCAATATTGGTAAACGGCAAAACCGCATCCTTTTTGAACAACTCCACCACCGGCACCACCATCATAAACAGTGCCGCAATCAGCCAACTGATTTCTAACGTATCCAACAAATAAGCACCCTCAATCACCAAAACCACAATCATGGCACATAAAATTTTCTGCACCTTTACCCCCGTACTCTCTGTGATTCTGATATATTCCGACAAGGCAATAGCTGCAAACACCGTAAACAAGAGAAATTGGCAATAGGAAGGCAGGAAAAACGAGCCTACCACCAAGGCCACAAATACTATACCAGAAATGGTACGGGTAAGGAGGGATTTGAATTGAGGAGACATGATGATAGTTGATAATTAATAGTTTACAATTAATAATTAATAGTTATGAGGTAGGGAATCATGGGGGAAAAAAAAGAATATTGCTATCATTCAATTATTAATTATTAATTGTTAATTGTTAACTGGCAAGGGTGCAGGTGGCGAGGCAGACAACACCTTCGCCGCTACCCACAAAGCCCATCTTTTCGTTGGTTTTCGCCTTGATGGTCAATCGAGCAGGCTCTATTCCCATCACTTCCGCAAGGGTTTGCACCATCGCATCATGATATGGGGCCATCTTGGGCTTTTCTATGATAATAGTAGTATCTACATTATTGATTTTCAATCCTTTCTGTTGCAGCAACTCCACTACCTTTGCCAACAGGATCTTACTGTCAATATTTTTATACTGATTATCGGTATCCGGGAAATGACTGCCTATATCACTTAGACCGGCAGCACCCAGCAAAGCATCGCAAATGGCATGAATCAACGCATCGCCATCGGAATGGGCCATACAGCCTTTTTCGAAGGGAATTTCAACCCCTCCCAACACCAGCTTTCGGCCTTCCGCCAGGCGGTGCGAATCATAACCCAAACCTACTCTCATCTTTATAATCTATCCAATTTGCCTTGGGGCTTGTCTTGTTTTCTGATTTCATCCTTATTGAATGACTTCAGATCAAAGGACAAGGTAAAACGAAGGGTATGTTCCAATGGATGGTGCTGATCGCTGACAGAAAACAGGTAAGAAACATCAATCTGGAAGATATTATAATGCAAACCTGCACCAAAAGTCAAATATTTACGATTGCCCTTGTATTTACTTTCAAAGAAACCGCCTGTACGCACATATAGAAGGTCATTGTATGAATATTCCAAACCAAAAGACCAAGCCAGCTCATACAATTCCTCTCTGAAACCTTCCGGAGCATCATAAAAAGACTGGAAGATGCCCTGGGCGGAAGAAATCTTGTTGTTTTTACCAGAAATAATATATTTTTCATTAGTTATAGAATCACGTCCCCATTTTGGAGGTGTAGGTACCAACAATTTATTCATCTCTCCCAAAATAGCCAGACTGTTATAGCCATCAAAATCCATGGTATAGGACAAGCCTATCTTCAAATTTGCAGGCAAAAAATCACGAGCATCTGGTGAGGCGTTATCCGAATAAATCATTTTGTTACCCATATTAGAGATGTTGACACCCAAACGAACGGTACTGTTTTCCATACCCTTGGTTCTGAAATCCTGCTCATAGCACAGAGACAAGTCTGCGGCGCCAGCTAAACCCGGCCTACCCTTAGCGCTATGTGCATCGTAGCTGGCTGTAATATTTGAATATATAAAACGCGGGGTCAAAGCCAGCGAAAACACATCTGTCAATTTACGGGCGTATGTAAAATCAATAGCAAATTCATTTGGACTGGGACTGGCATACACCTGACCAAACTCATCGGTAAAGTCAATGGTACCCAAGTGGAAATACCTCAAAGAAAAGGCGATAGCATCCATATCCGTAATCTTCCAGAAGGCACTCAAATAAGCCAAACTAATACCCAATTGCTTGCTCAAGCTGGTCAACCAAGGACTATAGGAGAAAGAAACACCGAATTTGCTTTTGTTGAACACGTATTTGGACGGATTATGGTGCTGTGAATTGGCATCTGCCGAGGAGCAGCTACCAATATCGCCCATACCGGCAGAACGGGCATCCGGAGCAATCATCAAAAATGGAACCGCTGTGGTAATGGGGTTGAAATATTTCTCCATTTTTTGGGAGGGGGTCATCTGTCGTCCACTAGGATCGTAAGATTGTGCATAACTTATTGATATAACTACAGTTAAAGCCAACAATGTCAATAAGATTTTCTTCATTTTTTCAATATTAATTTTAGTAATAAAGTTAGATAACGATGATATTTCAAATTTATTTTACAAAAGTACAATTTTTTCTATTTTCTCAGCCGATTTACCGTCTGAAGTTCGAACTTTTAAACGATAAATATAGGTTCCCTTACCTATTTTATCCCCGAAATCATCTCTACCGTCCCAGTCAATAGCCTGGCTACGAGAGCCTTCTGAATACATGCTGGTGCTGATGGTTTTAATCAATTTTCCACTGATAGTAAATATCTGTATCAGCACATCCAGATTTTCTCCGGGATGATTGTGCTCAAAAAAGAACGACGTATGCGTAGTGAAAGGATTGGGATAATTCAGCACATGGTCCAAGGTCAAAGAAGCGTCGTTGGCCACCTCAAACTCCAGTTCTTTTTCGGATACATTATTTAATATATCCCACGCTCTGATTTTCAACTTATGCGTTCCCGTTGACAAATCCCTCAATTGATAACGAACCTGTCCCTGATTGGAACTGTCTTGTATCGCCTCATAATAATCGTTAAGAATGATTTGTCCATCATTATTTCCGTCCATAATGGCCACCAAGTCATGTCCTACCCCATTGCCTGTGGTATTGATACCCAATTCGTCTTTCAGCTTGATAATCAACACAGGATCAGCATTGGTCAAACCTTTGTTCACAAAATTCTCATCATTCAAATACACATCTATTTCCGGTCCTTCCTTATCATCATACGCGATATTGCTGTTTCCCCCCACTATAAACCCATCAAAATAACCTGCCGCATCGGCCTGCTCGCTTCTCGCATAATAGCTAAACTTACCATTTCCGTATGTATAATTTATATCTTTTGGTATCGTAAACCTGATTTCAAACTGACCATTTTTCACCGTATTGTTCCCTTTGAACAAAATACTCTTCTGCACATCAAATTCGGCTTCAGGGCTCTCATTCGGATCATTGGAAAGGGTGGTTACGGTTACCTTTTTGTCGAAGAAGGAAGTAAAAAGATTGCCATTAAAATCGCTCAATGTATTCCCTTGCACATCGGTCACACGACCTTTCACCACCACCTGAGAGAGTGCTTTCAAAGTATCTGTCAAAGCATTCACCGACATACCATTTACCGAGTCTGTAATTACCTTAAACTTAGGTACTGCCAATGGCATTGAGGGGTCACCGATAAGCACAAACATGGAGATGGCATCGTTATTGCCACCATAGTCATTCTTAGCCAGCCTATTCATTTCGCCCATAGTTCTGACATGACCATATGATGTATTGAATAACCTACTGAATAGCTTTTGGGCATACGAGGAATTCGACCCACCGTAGGCCACACGGGAAGTGGTTATCAAAGCGGGAGAACCTCCATTGGTATTGAAAAAACAGGCTTCAGCGGGTGAAACCATAGCACGGTCATACCAGGCAAAATCGCACGACAAAGTCATGATAACGGGCTGGTTATAAGTATTATGCCAATCATTTATATCCGAAAACTCCAAAATACGCTCATGTGCCCATCCATCTTTTCCACTATGACCCACGTAAGTAAGGAAAAGGGAACCTCGATCCATTCTGTCGTTAATAGCGGTATTGACTGCAGGATAACGCTGTCCTCCCGAATTTGACCGTTGGGGATACGCATCACAATAAATCTTATCCAAATTAATAGTTTTATTGGACTCTTGAATAATAGCCGCACAGCGTTCCGCCGCATTCAGATGCTCATTTTGGTCGCCATCATCAGCAACAAAACAGATAATATTACGCCAGTCGGCCCAATTTGACACCTGTGTTGAAGAAGCAGACACCAAATTCCGGGCAGCAGTATAATTGATACTTTTGGTCACTGCCACATTAGCCTGTGCCGCAGTGGTAACAGGGAAACGCCCCACTGCCACATCCACAAGACCATGAGCATACAATCCTTCCCCATCATCCAAGATACCGAAGAAATCATCATTGGTTCGGAACGAACTTTCCAACAAACTATTACCCGTAGGACGCTGATAATTAGGCACAAAAAGAGAAGTTCCCGACACACGACCCCGGTAATCGTACGAGGGACGACCAAAAAGCAACAGATATTTGGGGTATGCACCTCCCGACTTCTCATAAATCATTTTCATATAATCCCGAATTGCTACCGGATCTTGTGCTCCAGAGGAGAACTCATTATAGATTTGAGCCGGGGTTACAATCTTTATGCTCAAACCCTGTTCCTGACGACGTACAGACGCCAGACGCTCCGCCTGACTCCAAAAATCAGGATGCGCAATAATAATCATATCCACCTGATAATCAGAACTATGAAGATTCTGATTTTGAACTTGGCCAATACCTTTCACCGATTTATATGATGACCCATCGAAGGCAACATATTGGCGAAATGCGGTATCTTGTGTCACAAACTGGTAATTGGAGCCATTCCAACTGCCAACCAATTGAAAAGCATTAGCCGGATTGGTCACATCCCATACCCGTACCGAGGAATTAGCATTGGAAATCGTATATCGGCTAACGGCATTGTTGGCAATATACTTGCCATTGTTGAAGTTCAGCTGCCCACCCGATAATGACAGACGACACATAGCCTGCACCGACAAATAATCGAGATAGCCCTTTGTCAAAGACGATGAGCGACTAAAAGTTAAGCTAATAGACAATGTAGATTGACTGGGTGTGAAAGAAAAAGTCGCCTGCTCCCGACGAGCGACAGCACTCGTCATGGCAGATATCGGAAGACTTCCTATGGTGCTGCCGTTGAGTGCTACCGAGAAGGTTGAATTGGATACCGCCGTAGATGCCGCAACTATCTTAAATTGAGCCGGTTCTGCTTTTACATTGGGTAATTCGATACTATAGCTGCGCTGGGTGGTCACATCAAACAAATCACCAAACCATTCCTGCCCGCTTTCGCCCAGATTAATAGCATCCACCTCGTAATATTTATAGGCCAAATAATCAGAAACCGACTGAGTTTCTGGCAAAGTTACCGCTTCGCCTGTTGTGATACGCTTCCCCACCCCATTGCCAGACACAGAGATAAAATAATAACTATTATCAGAATAAATGTTATAATCATGAGAAAAAGTTCGTGTTGTCGGATCAAAAGAAACCCTGTGAGGCGACTTGGCATAAAACACCATATAATCACCGGCGCCAAATACACCGTCACCACCATCGTAGACCACAATGGGCAATTCCAAAAGGTCATCGGGACGGTCAGTACCGCACACCTCCGACAAACGTCCCGTGCCATTGCCAAAAACAGACAGCTGTGACGAAGCCACCTGTGAGGCAGAGAAGCCCATCTGTACCAAATCTTCGTAAGATACTTTATGTAAACCTGTTTCTGACACGGCCACTTTATACCACAACCCTGTGGATAACACCGAATTAGCCGCATACGAGTGAGCCTTTGTGGCAGTTTTTGCAAAATACTTAGGATTGATATTGATATCGCATGACAACAACCTGCTGATATTTCCCGAACCATCGATGATAAACGGCAATAAAGTGAGCATTGCGTATGCTTTTCCACGTTCAGCATAGCAATGGACCTCCGGCTCCAATTGTGACTTTAACAAAGCGGCAGGCACCAGATTTTTGTCTTTCGCAGGCAAAGGTTCAAAGCGCGCATTGGAGACTTGCACCTCGCAATCCGAAAAAAAGTTATCAACAGCTATTTTTTGAAAAAAAAGCGGCAAATCTCCGTAACGAAAATCCGAAATTGCATTCTCAAAATTCAAAAATTCAAGGCTAAAATCCTCGTCAATTTTGTATATCAGATTCTCAGTCCACTGGACAGATACTTTTTTTTGTATATTTTGTGCTTGAATATCAACAACTTGCAAAATCACAAGCAAAAAAAGTATAACAAGCACCCAAGATTTCGATCTCATAAAACGTTATTAAAATACAAGTCGTGTTTTCACACTTCAAGGAACGTAAAAACAGCTTGCAAAATTGCAAAAAAAATAAATGCGGAAGAAAAATAAAAGTAAAATAATGGAATTAAAGAAAAAAATTTGTAATTTTGCGGATTAAAAAATAAAACCATGCATAAGCGAATTCTGATAATAATCACCACCTGCCTAGTCATTCTGGGTCAGAGCATTAACGCGCAGGATGCACATTTTTCCCAATTCTACGCCAATCCGCTTTATCTGAATCCAGCCTTTGCCGGCACCAATGTATGCCCCCGCATAGCATTGAACTTCCGCGATCAATGGCCATCCATGAAGGGAACTTTCATGTCCTTCTCCGCTTCTTACGACCAGCATTTCGACAAGATCGCCGGTGGTATTGGTGTTTTGGCTTTCGGTGACCGCTGTGGTCAGGACGCCACCATCCAAACCTATGAGGCCAGTTTCATGTATTCTTTCAAAGTCAAAGTCAGCAAGAAATTCAACATGCGCTTTGCTTTGCAGTTCTCTTATCTGGCCAACATACTGGATGTCACCAAGCTTACTTTCGGTGATATGATTGACCCGAAATATGGTTTTATTTATCAGACCAATGAAAATCTGGCAGCATGGAACAACACCACTGACCATAGCTTCGACTTGGCAGCTGGTTTCCTGGGTTACACCAATCTGAGATTTTTCAATCTGTACTTCGGTTATGCAGCCCATCACCTCAACATGCCTTATGTCAGCTTCATTCAGCAGGAAAGATACAGAATGCCTATGAAGCACACCGCCCATATCGGTGCCAGCTTCGATGTGAAACGTAAAAGTAAAAAAGAACATAACTTCGGTGATATCTCACTGAGTCCCAATATCATCTTCCAATACCAAGGAGGACTTATGTATATGAGTGAAGGTATGTACCTCAACCTGTACCCCGTTACCCTGGGAGCCTGGTTGCGTCACAGCTTCAAGAATGTGGATGCTGTCATCTTTAGCGCTGGTGTTGAATACCAGTTTATCCGCATCGGTTACTCCTACGACCTTACCGTCAGCAAGTTGATCAACCTGACAGGCGGTGCCCATGAGGTGTCTTTGCAGTTCCTCCTGCCTTGTCCCGAGAAACGTAAAGCTATCAAGGAACTTGAATGTCCTTCATTCTAATCATTCATATAATAAAACCTATATTTCCATCGTTAATAAACAAAATCATTATAAATCATGAATAAGTTCACCAAAACATCAATGCTGTTCTTCATTGCAAGTTTTGCTTTATTGTTCTCATCTTGCAAAAAAGAGGCTTCTCCAACTACAGGCTGGAATTACAACGACGCCAAGAACGGTGGTTTTGAAGTATATCCTTTCACCGAACAGGAAACTGGTCCCGGCTTGGTATTCATCGAAGGTGGTTCCTTTGTCATGGGCCGCATGGAAGAAGATGTGATGCACGACGCCAACAACACTCCGAGAAGAGTGTCTGTCGCCTCATTCTACATGGACGAGTGCGAGGTCAGCAATGTTGACTACCTCGAATACCTCAACTGGTTAGACCGAGTATTTGTTACCAACGACATGGCAGTCGTCTATACCAACGCCCTCCCCGATGAAAACGTTTGGAGAGAAAGACTTGGTTACAATGAACCCGATGTGGAAAATTATTTCAGATACCCGGCCTACAGAGAGTATCCCGTGGTGGGTGTTAGCTGGTTGCAGGCTGTGAACTATGCCGCATGGCGTACCGACCGTGTAAACGAAAAGATTCTGGTGGACCATGGTTTCATCGATTGGGTACCAGAACCCAGTTTGGAAGGCTATTTCAGCACTGACGCTTACCTGACCTATGAATCCTACGAAGGCGAAAGCGACCATCGTCTGCAATACATCACCACTGGTGACTTCAGAAATGTGAAAATGGAAGACGGTATCCTGCTGCCCAAGTATAGACTGCCCACCGAGGCCGAATGGGAATATGCAGCTTACGCCAACATCGGCAACACCGTTAATGGTCGTATCTTGGAAAGAAAAGTGTATCCTTGGAACGGACATGCTATCCGTACAGAAGACAAGAAATATATGGGTGAATTTATCGACAATACCCGCCTTGGTCGTGGCGACCTAATGGGTGTAGCAAGCTCACTGAATGACGCTGGCTTCAAGACCGTGAGAGTTAAATCCGGCTGGCCCAATGACTATGGTTTGTACCACATGGCTGGTAATGTGGCCGAATGGGTGATGGATGTTTACAGACAGTCATCTCATGAGGATGTGTCCGAATTCAACCCCTTCAGAGGTAACTATTTCGAGACCAAGAAACTGCTGGAAGACGGTACCGTTGCTGAACGTGACAGCGTGGGTAAAATCCCCATGGTTCCCGTTTCAGACTTCAAGAACGACAGAAGACGTAACTACCGTTCCGCTGATAACAAGAACTACCTCGATGGTGACTGGGCATCTTTGTACAACACTGATGAATGGAAATCTGGTGGCGTAGGTGATGCAAATTCAACCGACCTGATGTACCCGAAGGAAACTGGTGACAACAACCCAATGTACTCTTTGGTCAGCGATCATGCAAGAGTTTACAAAGGCGGTTCTTGGAGAGACATCCCTTACTGGTGTTCACCCGGTGCCAGAAGATACATGGACGAAGATGAATCCACCGACTATATCGGATTCCGCTGTGCCATGGCTCGTTTGGGCTCACAGTATTTAGGAGGAAAATAAGCCTCGCTAAAACAATTGGAACACATAGCAGGAAGGCAGTGATGTCTTCCTGTTTTTTTTATGATTTTAATAGTAGTATTAAAATACTTATATATAAGTTTTTTTTTGTATCTTTGCAGGTTAAAATAGGTTTAGATTATGTTGAACAATAAAACAGTATTAATTACAGGCGGAACTGGCTCGTTCGGCAAGAAATTTGTTGAGGTGATTCTTCGGGATTATCCCAATGTGAAGAAGATAATCATCTATTCACGTGATGAGCTGAAACAATATGAATTAAAGCTCAAATATCCAGAAAGCAAATATCCGATGATGCGTTTTTTCATTGGTGATGTGCGCGACTTGGAACGTCTTACCAGAGCTTGTGAGGGTGTGGATGTGATCATCCATGCTGCAGCCATCAAGCAGGTGGATACTGCGGAATATAATCCAGAAGAATGCATTAAGACCAATGTTCATGGAGCACAGAATGTGATTAAAGCAGCTTTGGCTTGCGGTGTTCACGATGTGGTGGCTCTTTCCACAGATAAGGCCTGCGCCCCCATTAACCTGTATGGTGCTACTAAACTCACCAGCGACAAACTGTTTACAGCTGCCAATAACATCAAGGGTTCCAAGGATATCCGGTTTTCCGTCGTTCGTTATGGAAATGTAATGGGATCGCGCGGTTCTGTAATTCCTTTCTTCATTCGCAAACGGGATGAAGGTGCAAGTTCGATTCCCATAACTGATATGCGAATGACCCGCTTCAACATCTCATTGGAAGCAGGTGTTGCCATGGTGATGTATGCTATTGGACATCATCTGGGTGGAGAAATTTTTGTGCCCAAAATCCCGTCCTATCACATTAAGGATGTGGCAACGGCCATCGCGCCGAATATTCCCCAAGTGGAAATAGGTATTCGTCCTGGCGAGAAACTTCACGAGGAAATGATTACTGTTACGGACGCATTAGACACCATAGACTTGGGCAAATATTATGTGATTATGCCTTCGGTTTCATACATGCATTCTCGTGAGGATTTTATCAAGCATCACAATGCGAAACCTGTACCAGATGGCTTCCATTATAGTTCTGACAGTAATACCGAATGGGAGACTGTAGAGACCATGCGGGAGAAAATCCGCCAGTTTGTAGATCCCAATTTTATCGTGAAATAAGATGATAGACCACAATATTTCATACGGCCATCAATATATCAGCGAGGAGGATATTCAAGCTGTTGTTGAAACACTTAAATCGGACTATCTGACTCAAGGACCGAAAATCGGGGAATTTGAGAAGAATTTCTCCGAGTATTTGGGTTGCCAATATGCCTGTATGGTAAGCAATGGTACCGCCGCCTTGCATCTTTGTGCGATGGCTTTAGGGATAAAAACTGGCGACAAGGTTATCACCACTCCTATCACCTTTGTAGCATCAGCCAATGGCTTCCGCTACCAAGGAGCTGAGATTGTTTTCTGCGATATTGATGCCAAAACCTATTGCTTGGATTTGGACAAACTGGAAGTTATCCTCAAAGCTTCACCAAAGGGCACATACAAAGCTGTTGTACCCGTTGACTTCGCCGGTTATCCTATTGATGAGGAGCGTCTGCGCAAGTTGGCGGATGAATACGGTTTTGCCATTGTGGTTGACGCTTGCCATGCTCCAGGAGGGAGTTACATTGACAGTAAAGGCACAAAGCAAATGGTGGGAAATTGCCATTATGCCGATTTGACCTGTTTCTCATTCCATCCTGTAAAGCACATTGCGACGGGCGAAGGTGGTGCTGTGACCACCAACCGAAAAGACTTGTATGAAAAAGTGGCCTTGTACCGTACACACGGCATCACCAAGAATCCTGACTTGCTCACTCAGAATGACGGAGGATGGTATTATGAAATGCAGGATTTAGGATACAATTACCGCATCACTGATTTTCAAGCTGCTTTGGGCATCTCACAACTCAAACGTTTGGATTGGAGTATTCAAAGGAGAAATGAGATTGCGAAGAAATACGATGAAGCCTTTGCAGGCACAGAAGTTAAAACACCTTATCGTGCTGAAAACATCACTCATGCATTTCACCTGTACATCATTCAGGTTGACCCTGCCAAGCGTAAAGGCTTGTACGACTATTTGAGAGCCAATAACATTTTCTCGCAGGTACTCTATATCCCTGCCCACACCATGCCGTATTACCGCCAGTTTGGTTGGAAGCATGGTGACATGCCATTGGCAGAGGACTACTATAGCCAATGTCTTGCCTTACCGATGTTCCCAACCTTGACTGAAGAAGAGCAGAATTGGGTGATTGAAAAAGTGAAAGAATACATAGGATAATGAAGAATCTTTGCATCATACCTGCTCGCGGCGGATCCAAGCGTATTCCACGTAAAAATGTAAAGCCGTTTCTTGGAAAGCCTATGTTGGCCTATTCCATTCAAACAGCACAACAATCTGGCCTATTTGATGAGATTATGGTCTCTACGGATGATGCGGAAATTGCTGACGTTGCAAAGCAATATGACGCAAGTGTCCCTTTTATGCGTTCTGCAGAAACTGCCAGCGACTTTGCAACTACTGCGGATGTTTTGAAAGAGGTAATTGCAAAATACAAGGAATTAGGACTGGAATTTGATAACTTCTGTTGTTTCTATGCAACCGCTCCGTTGGTTCAGAGTAATAACATCATTTCCGCTTTTGAGCGTTTGCAGAGTTCAGACTTCACCTGTGTGTATCCCGTAGTTCAGTTCTCCTATCCTATCTGGCGCTGTCTTGATCTAGCTGAAGATGGTTCAATGAAACGTCATTGGCCAGAATATGAAAACAGCCGCAGTCAGGACTTGCCTAAGGAATACCACGATACGGGTACATTCTATTGGTACAAGACAAAAGAATGGTTGGCTGGCAACATCAAAATCGGTGGTATTGTTGTGGATGAAACCACAATTCAAGATATTGACACTGAAACAGATTGGAAATTAGCGGAGATGAAGTATCAACTAATGTATCAAACAAAATAACTATGGTCCGCTACCTTTGTCTTAAACAGCAGAAGTTCTCACTGGGGAATTACAGCCTTGTGCCTCTTCGCTATGATGATCGCTTTGACATTATGAAGTGGCGCAACGAGCAGATTTATCACCTGCGTCAGGCACGCCCGCTTACCGAGGAAGACCAGCAGCGTTATTTCGACAATGTGGTGGCCAAACTGTATGACAATCCCCAACCTGATCAGATACTATTCTCATACTTAGAGAAAGACACCTGCATCGGTTATGGAGGCCTGGTTCATATCAACTGGATTGACAACAATGCAGAGATTTCTTTCATTATGGATACTCAACTTGAAAAAGAGTATTTTTCTGAGCATTGGAACAACTATCTAACCATGCTGAAAGAAGTGGCTTTTAAAGACCTTAGCCTGCATAAGATTTACACTTATGCTTTCGACTTGCGTCCGCACCTGTATCCTATCTTTGAGACAGCAGGTTTTGTTCGCGAAGCAACACTGAAAGACCATTGTCGCCATAATGGCGAATACAAAGATGTTGTTATTCACTCAATGATAAACAATAACTAATGATATGTTTTAAAGTGGAAATAAAAAACAATTAGATATATGACAGACATCAAATTGAGAGAACTCAAAGCCGAAGACATTGAAATGGTACGTAACTGGCGTAACTCAAAAGAAGTAAGCCAGTACATGTACACAGAAAATCACATCTCTCCTGAACAACAAAAAGACTGGTTTGAAAAAATCAGCAAAGATTCCAGTGCACAATACTGGATAATTGAATACGAGGACAAACCATTGGGTTTGGTCTCAATTACTGAAATAAGCAAGGTTTTTGACAGTTGTTTTTGGGCATTTTATCTTGGTGACAGTAGTGTTCGTGGCGCAGGCATTGGTTCAAAAATTGAATATAACATTCTAAAATACGTGTTTGAAGAACTTGGCTTAAACAAGCTGCGCTGTGAAGTTTTAACAACCAATCCGTCAGTTATTGCCATGCACGAAAAATTTGGATTCCGCAGAGAAGCCTATTATCGTGACCACGTTCTGAAAGATGGACAATATTTTGACGTAGTTGGACTCGCTATGCTGAAGAGAGAATGGGCCATATTAAAAGATTATCATTATAATAGAATTTATTGTAGGTAAATAAAATGAAAATCAACGATTTATATATTGGACTATCGTGCTCTCTTTCTAAAAGTTTTTCTCTTAAAGATGTAGAAGAGTTTGCAAAATTAAGCATGGATAACAATCCTGTTCACTTGGATCCAGAATATGCATCAAATTCTCTATTCGGAAAAAGAATTGTGCATGGTTATCTAACCTCATCCCTTTTCAGCGCCATTATTGGAACAAAAATGCCTGGGAATGGGTCTATATATATAAAACAAGATCTTACATTCAAGAAGCCAGTTTTCCACGATGAAATGATAACGGCAACCGTTACGATTCGTGATATTAAGTTAGAGAAGTCTATCATTTTTCTTAATACTATTTGTACAAAAGATAATGGGGAAATAGCCATAGAAGGAAATGCAATTGTAAAATTAATCGAATAAATTATAGCAACATGGCAACCAAAACCTTTATCATTGCCGAATTATCTGCCAACCATAACGGCAGCAAACAAACCGCCCTTGATTCCATACGGGCGGCAAAACAAGCTGGCGCAGATGCTATTAAGATTCAGACTTATACTGCCGATACCCTAACCCTCAATTGTGACAAGCCTGATTTTGTGTTAGGAAAAGGCCTATGGAAAGGCGAAACGCTGTATTCTCTTTACCAGAAAGCCTATACACCTTGGGAATGGCATGAAGAAATCTTTAAAGTGGCTCATGAAGAAGGCTTAATATGTTTCTCCACTCCTTTTGACAAGACTGCAGTCGATTTATTGGAAAATTTGAACAGTCCCATATACAAAATCGCTTCTTTTGAAATCACCGATATACCTCTGATACAATACATTGCCTCCAAACACAAACCTATCATTTTGTCCACTGGTATTGCCATGGAAGAGGATATTCAGTTGGCATTAGACACCATCCGTGGCGAAGGCTGCAATGATATTACTTTGCTAAAATGCACATCTGCTTATCCGGCTCCAATTGAAGACGCCAATCTACTGACCATTCCCGATATGAGGAAACGTTTTGGTGTGAAAGTTGGTTTAAGCGACCACACAGAGGGCACCACTGTCCCGATAGCAGCGGTAGCCTTAGGTGCAGAAGTTGTAGAAAAGCACTTTATTATCGACCGCTCTATTGGTGGTCCCGACAGCGCTTTTTCTATGGAAGCTCCAGAATTTAAAGCCATGGTGGATGGTATTCGCCAAGTGGAGAAAGCACTGGGCGAGGTAAAATACCCTACCGAACCATCAAAAATCAAAGGTCGTGAGTTTTGCCGCTCTCTTTATGTGGCGCAACCCATGAGAAAAGGTGATATTATAACGGAAGAGAATGTTCGTTCTGTTCGTCCCGGCTATGGTCTTCACCCAAAGTATTTGTCAGAACTTATTGGACACAAAGTCAACAGCGATCTAGAGGTTGGCGACCGGATGAGTTGGGATGTAGTAGAGTAATTTTCATCATTCTATAAGAACAAGGTTGACTTTTGTCAGCCTTGTTTCGTTATAATCATAATGAAAATATGGTTTATTGAACCTTGGGCTAAAAACTAAAAGTATCGATTTTTTTCGTATCTTTGCCAACTTAAATACATTAATATTTAAAAATACAATATTATGGAAATCAACGATTTATTCTCACGACCAACGAACAGATGTCTCAATTAGTTCCATAATTACCCGTTTTTTTGATTATCAAATAAAAACAACAAAAAATATAGCAATGACAAATTTAGAAAAGTACAATCAAGTTTTTTGCGAGACTTTTGAAATCACAAATGAACAATTGGCCGGTTTAAAATACCAAGATATTCAAGCTTGGGATTCAGTTGGACACATGTCATTAGTGGCTGCCATCGAGGATACTTTCGACATCATGATGGAAACCGACGATATCATCGACCTCTCGTCGTATGAAAAAGGTAAAGAAATTCTGAAAAAATACGACGTAGAAATCTAATCATGGAAAACAGAATGCTTGACGGCAAAAATGCCATCATTACTGGTGCCCGAAGTGGTATCGGATTGGCAATATTGCAACTGTTCGCCAAAAACGGCTGCAACTGCTGGGCAGTTGTCCACCGTGACGATGAAGAATTTCTGAATATGATTCGCCAATTAGAAGAGGTGTGCCAAGTTTGGATTAAACCCGTACATATCGACCTCGGCAGTTCTGATTCCATCAAGGAGGGCATGAAAGACATTTTGAAAGAAAAGCATTCTATTGATATTCTCGTTAATGCAGCGGGCATCGTGAGTCCTAATCGTTTATTCTCTATGACCAAAATGGAGGATGTCCGCCGTGTAATGGAGGTAAATTTTTTCAGTGCAATTGAGTTAACACAACTAGCTTGCCGGGCAATGATGCGGCAGAGAAAGGGCAGCATAGTCAACATCGCAAGCATTGCCGCTTGGGGCGAAGACACTTCACAAATGGAATACGCAGCCAGCAAAGCCGCCCTTGTGATTGCCACCAAGAAACTGGCTCGCGAACTGGGTAGTGCTGGCATACGTGTAAACGCCGTGGCACCTGGCCTAACTCAGACAAAAATGCTCGACGTGTTGGAAAACGATGCTGAAGACCAAATCAAAAAAGGTTTGGGCTTACACCGTTTTGGCACTCCTAATGAAATAGCAGAGGTATGTTTGTTCCTGGCTTCTGACAAATCTTCTTACGTTACAGGTGAAACCATCAAAGTGGATGGTGGCGGCACCGATTTGCGCCTTTCAATTTCAAAGTAAAGACATGGATTTAAAACAGTTTTCAAAAGAACTAAGACTGTCGGCATTGAAGATGGCCTACGATTGTGGGAAGAATGGTTCCCATGTAGCACCAGGCCTATCCGCAATCGAAATCATAGCAACGCTTTATGGCGATGTGTTGCACTATGATGTGAACAACCCAAACGACGAGAATCGTGACCGGTTGGTGGTGAGCAAAGGCCATTGTGTATTAGCATACTATTCCGCTCTGAACAAGGTTGGCTTCCTCTCGGACGAGGATATTGCCAGCTTTGAAACCAACGGCTCTCATTTCCACGGACACGCCATGCGCAACCTGGCTAATGGTATTGAGTTCTCTGGCGGCAGCCTGAGCATGGGAATGACCTTTGCCGTAGGCTTGGCATTGTCGTGCAAACGGAAAGGGTTATCCAACCGAGTCTTTGCTTTGGTAGGTGATGGCGAGTGTGATGAAGGTTTGATATGGGAAGCAGCCATGTCGGCAGCACATTACAAACTGAACAACTTCACAGTCATTGTTGACCGAAACAAACTGCAATACGATGGCCCAACCCAGGATGTGATGGATCAAATAGACTTGGGTGAGAAATTCAAGGCGTTTGGTTTTGATGTCACTATTGTGGACGGTCACGATTGCGATGCTTTATCAAAAGCTTTGAAGCATACATCTGACAAGCCTATATGCGTGATTGCAGACACTATCAAAGGCAAAGGGGTGTCGTTTATTGAAGGTGTAAAGGAATGGCATCACCACACCTTGTCGTTAGAACAGTATGAACAAGCCAGAAAGGAGGTCGAAAATGTTTGAGATCACTAAACTGAGTGCCCGCACATGCTCTATGTTGGGACAACGTGGTTCCATCTTTGGTCAGGCTGCTTTGGAGGCGGCAAAGGAAGATGAAAAGTTCATCCTTCTGACTGCTGACTTGGCAACCCTTTCAGGTATGACAAAATACATTGACAAATACCCGAATCAATTTTACAATATCGGTATTGCCGAGCAAAACATGATAGGTATTGCGGCTGGATTGGCTGCCGAAGGATTTCATCCTTGTGCTACCACCTACGCTACCTTTATCACCATGCGTAGTTGTGAGCAGATTCGCCATTTCTGCGGCTATATGAAGGAGAAAATCATTGTGGTGGGTTCCGGTGCCGGTTTAAGCCAGGGTTTTGCAGGCAATACCCATTACACTATTGAGGATCTGGCAGTGATGCGTTCCATCCCCAACATGACCATCCTTTCACCCGCTGACGGTGCATCAGCTATCAAGTTATTTGAACTGGCTTGCAAGGAGCAAGGTGCAGTGTATATGCGACTGACAGGCAACTTGAATTGCCCAATGGTTTATAAGGAAGAAAACGAATTTAAGATTGGCAAAGCCAACCTTTTAAAGGAAGGTAATGAAGTGGTAATTTATGCTGTGGGCACTATGGTAAGTGCTGCTATGAAAGCCTCTGTTTTGCTTGAAGATAAAGGCATCTCGGTTACAGTATATGACATGTTCACAGTGAAGCCAATCGACAGAGAAGTAGTGAATAATGCTAAGAATTACAAGCTGGCTGTAACCATCGAAGAACATAACAAGATGGGCGGTCTTGGTGCTGCTGTAGCTGAAGTAATGACCGAACAAGCAGGAATGCCCCGATTGCTTCGCTGTGGTATTCATGACAGTTTCGACTTGGCTTGTGATTATGACGGTTTGCTTGCGCAAAACAGGCTTACACCTGAATTGATCATGGAAGATATTATAACGAAATTATAAAAATGCATCAATATACTATTTCGGTTAAGGACAAACAAATTCCCATCTACAGGTTTCGTTATGAGCCGATGGATTCTAATATGTTTTTCATTCCAACCGGTGAAACCGGAGTAGTATATGATCCCAACATCTCGGAAGAGTTATTACCACTATTCCAACAGTATGGAACTAAGCGAGTTCAGATTATTCTGACACACGAACATTATGATCATACTACCGGCGTAAAATGGTTACAGGGGGTGATAGAGGCGCCAGTGTTTTGCCATCAAGACTGTGCCCATTATATTTCATCAGAAAAAGGAAATAGTCCCCGATTGGTGGCGATGGTGTTAAACACAAAGGATTTGGCTGATGGAGGACATAGATACGAGGATTTCATGGCCTCGTATGTTTCATATACTTTGAAAGCTGATAAAACATTTGGTGTACGAGGCGCAATTACAATAGGCGACATTTCCTTTGAGTGTTTTTCAACGCCAGGACATAGTCCGGGCAGTGCATGTTACATATTAGATGGAAAATACATTTTTACAGGCGACACACTTATACAAAACACCCCAACCATTACACGTTTCAAAACAAGTAATAAAGCTACTTATGAGGATGTGACCCTTCCATTCTTGAAATCATTAAATAAGAACATGTTGGTTTTTCCAGGTCATGGAGAACCTTTCAATATAAACGAAGCAAAATACTTATAAAATGTTTGGTTTAGAAAAACACAAGTTTAACATCGCCGTCATCACTGATAAGGGTGAAACGATGACATACAACCAACTGGTTGCAATTGCAAAAGAGTTTGCTGACGCCGTACCTCAAAAAGGTCTGCTGTTCTGCCTTTGCGAAAACCGAATTGGCTCACTGGTAGGCTATGTGGCATGCATGGAACATCATATCCCCATCGTTCTGCTGGACGGTAGCAAGGACATTTCTGTACTTCAAAACCTGATGACTATCTATCAGCCGGAATATATATGGATTTCAAGTGACAAGATTGAAAGCATTGGGGGAGAAACTATATACAAGTATGCAACTTTCTCTTTGCAGAAAATGCAGTATGAGAATGAGATAGATAAGCCTGAAATAAACCCTGAATTGGCACTTTGTCTCACCACCTCGGGCAGCACTGGCTCCCCAAAGTTCGTAAGGCTGACAGCAAAAAATGTATTAGCCAATGCGGAATCCATTGCGGAATACTTGGAAATAGATGAGCAGGAGAGACCTATCACCACATTGCCTTCTTACTACAGTTACGGCGTATCTGTCATTAACAGCCATCTTATCAAAGGTGCTACGCTGTTACTGACTGAAGGCACAGTGGCTCAACGTGAATTCTGGAATTTCCTGAAGGAACAAAAGGCCACCTCAATTTCCGGAGTGCCTTACACCTACGAAATGCTGAAAATGCTCCGGTTTTTCCGTATGGACCTACCCTATCTTAAAACCATGACACAGGCAGGCGGCAAGCTGAATAAAGACATCGCAAAAGAATATATTGAGTTTGCCAAGGAAAAAGGCAAAAAGTTCTTTGTGATGTACGGTCAGACCGAAGCCACTGCCCGTATGAGTTATCTTCCCTTTGAGCATGCTTTGGAAAAATACGCTAGCATCGGTATCGCTATTCCACGTGGCAAATTCTCCTTGATTGATGTAAACGGCAATCCCATCGAAGAATCCGATGTTGACGGAGAACTGGTTTATATTGGCCCTAATGTTTCATTAGGCTATGCCGAATGCCGTGCCGACTTGGCCAAGGGTGACGAAAATCACGGTGAACTGCACACAGGTGATGTAGCCCGCAGAGACAGTGATGGTTTTTACTATATCACTGGCCGCATGAAACGATTTGTGAAAGTATGGGGCAATCGCTGCAATCTCGACGCCACCGAGCAGATGGTCAAATCAATTACGACAAGCTGTGCTTGCGTAGGAGTGGATGACAAGATAACTATCTTTGTTACAGAGCAAGGTCTTGAAGAATCCATCATTAAACTGTTAGCTGAAAAAACAGGCTTCAACCCCAAAGCATTTGAAGTGCGCGTAATTGAAGCCATCCCCGTGAAGAGCTCGGGTAAGATTGACTACCCAGCCATGCAAGCGATGCTGTAATTGATAATTGATAGTTGACAATTGATAATTATTTGAAATATGACCTTGGAAGAATTGTTGGAAATTGCTCCTTATTCTTTAGGAAAAGAAGAAAAGCACAAAGTGTTGGATGAGTATTTGGTAAATCTAACCAAATATCATTATGAACATAGTGCTGAATATAAGAAAATGCTGGATGCGACAGGTGTTGACCTGAATAAGATTCAGCATTACGAAGACCTGCCTTACCTTCCAGTAAGCCTGTTCAAAGACTTGACTCTGCGCAGTGTGGCAGAGGATGAAGTGGTGAAAACCATGACTTCCTCAGGTACTACTGGTCAGAAGGTATCCAAGATATATTTGGACCGTGAAACCTCTGCAAATCAGACCAAAACACTGACCAAGATTGTGGCCTCGTTGTTAGGCAACAAGCGTGTGCCTATGATTATTCTGGATTCCAGCAACGTGGTGAAGGACCGCAACATGTTCAGTGCCCGTGGCGCAGGTATCTTGGGTTTCTCCATGTTTGGCAGCAAGCGTATGTATGCGCTGGATGAAAATATGGAGTTGGATATTGAGGGCATGAAAGCCTTTTTGGAAGAGCATAAGGATGAGACCATCTTCCTCTTTGGCTTTACTTTCATGATTTGGCAACATTTCTACAAAAAATTATTGGATAGTGGTTATAAGCCGGACCTTTCGAAAGGTGTTCTGATTCACGGTGGTGGCTGGAAGAAACTTATCGCAGAGTCTGTTTCTACAGCGCAGTTCAAGCAGTGCCTGAATAACGTATGTGGCATCAAAGTGGAGAATGTTCACGACTACTACGGCATGGTTGAGCAGACAGGCACCATCTATATTGAATGCGAACACGGTCACCTTCACGCCTCCAACTTCTCGGATATCATTGTCCGCAATCCTTACGATTTCAGCGTGGCCAAAAAAGGTGAGACTGGCATCATAGAAGTAGTGAGTGTGCTCCCCAAGAGTTATCCTGGTCATGTGTTGCTTACTGAAGACCAAGGATATATTGCAGGCGAAGATGACTGTCCCTGCGGAAGAAAAGGCAAATACTTCCATATTATCGGACGAATCAAAAATGCGGAAATCCGCGGGTGTTCCGACACCTATGCTGCCAAATTCGGCAAACTGAGCGGCCTCGAGTTCGTAATTGGTGATGACAAGACCATCGAACAGATGCCTTCCGTTCCCGCATTACCTCCATTTGCAGAACCTGTTATTTCTTTTTTCAATGACCTATCCAAACTGGTGATGAAAAAAGGAAGGGCATTCTCAGACGTCATGACCTTTGGATTCTGGTGCCGTAAGGCCGCTCTGCTAAAAGAGAAAGAAAACTATCACGATCTGGAACGCCGTTTGGGACGTGGCATTGTGTTCCACAGCACCCCATCGAATGTGCCCGTGAACTGTGCATTCAGTTTCGCCGCTGGCTTATTGGCCGGTAATGCAAACATCGTGCGTTTACCCGCCAAGGACTTCCCACAAGTACAAATAATCAGCGACTGCGTAAAGGAACTGTTGGAAACCACCCACCAGAATATGGCCCCATACATCTGCTTCGTGAAATATCCGCCTATCAAGGAAATTACAGATCTGTTCTCCAGTATATGCCAGAGCCGTGTCGTATGGGGTGGTGACGCTACCATCGCCGAAATTCGACAGTCTCCGTTGCAGCCCCGTGCCAACGAGGTGAACTTTGCCGACCGTTTTTCGTTTGCTGTAATTGAAGGAGACCGTTTCTTGGAGGCAGACGACCAAGACAAGATTGTACAAAACTTCTATAACGACACCTATTTCTCCGACCAGAACGCCTGCACTGCACCGCGTATCATTATATGGTTGGGCGAGAAAAAAACTGAAGCGAAGAAACTCTTCTGGCAAAAAGTGCTGGCCTACGCCAAAGAGCATTACAATATTGCCCCTGTTCAGACTATTGGCAAGATTAATGCCCTCTACAAGGCTGCTGCTAATTTAGAACTGGCAGGTGTGACTGTTGAACAACCGTTACTCACCCGCATTCAAATGAATAATCTTTATTTGGGTATTATGGACTATCGTTATAACAGCGGTTTCTTTTATGAATATGATGCCCAAAGTTTGACAGACCTCCTGCCCATTGCTACCAACAAAAGTCAGACGGTAACTTATTATGGATTGACCCATGAACAGATTGTAAAATTTGTCAACGAGGACCATCCCCAAGGCATCGACCGTTTTGTTCCCATGGGAAAATCCATGGACTTCACCTTGGTTTGGGACGGTTATGACCTGATACACGCTTTAAGCAGGATTGTTTTTATTGAATAGTTAGCATTAAAGAAGGAACTAAAATATGAGCAAAGTATCTATAATCGGAGCCGGTGAAGTTGGTGCATCATGTGCAACGTGCCTTGCGGAGCGTGACTTCGTGAATGAAATAGTCCTGTTAGACATCAAGCAAGGGGTTGCAGAAGGTAAAGCTCTGGATTTGCGTCAGAGTGCAGCACTTAAACGCTTTGATACTATCGTAAAAGGCGTGACATCCGATTATTCTGCAGTCGCAGAGTCTAATGTAGTGGTCATCACCTCTGGTATTCCACGAAAACCCGGCATGGAGCGAAGCGACCTGATTACCACCAACGCATCAATCGTGGAGGATGTATGCAAACAAGTGGCCAAATATGCACCTAATTGTATCATTGTGGTGGTGAGTAACCCATTGGATGTGCTTTGCTATTGTGCATTGAAAAGCAGTGGATTCCCTGATAACCGTGTGATGGGTATGAGTGGTTTGCTTGATGTAGCTCGATACAAATCGTTTATCGCAGATGTCCTTCATGTTTCCACCAAAGACATTCAAGCCCTTATCTTGGGGGGGCACGGAAAGACCATGGTTCCCATGCCACGATACACCACCATTGGCGGCATTCCCATCCGTAATTTACTCAGCGAAGACAAAGTGCAAGAGGCCATTCATCGCACACAAATGGGAGGCGAGGAAATCATTAATTATTTAGGCCGTAGTGGTTGGCTTGCAGCAGGAGCCGCTATCTGCGAGATGGTGGAGTCCATTATTTGTAATCAACGAAGAGTATTTCCCGTATGTGCTTATCTAAAAGGCGAATACAGGTTACACGACATCTACATTGGTGTGCCAGTCATTCTTGGCACCAACGGTGTGGAGAAAATCATCGAACTCGAATTAGACCCTGACGACGCCACCCGTTTCTATGAGTCAGAGAAAGAAGTGAGAAACAATGTAAAAGTTTTAAAAGAGATGATGTAAGGATTCTCTATTCCATATAACCATAAACACCATGACAACTAAAATATCAGTAATTTCTCCAGAATACAAAGGGGCTGCAATGGTCTCTGAATTAGTCCGAAGAATTAAGGAAAGCGTTACACCAATATCCGAAGATTTAGAAATCATATTGGTCAACGATGCATCCCCCGACGACACATGGACTGAAATTCAAAAAGTGTGTTCTGATGACCCAAGAGTGAAAGGAATTAATTTAAGCCGTAATTTCGGTCAACATTATGCGATATCTGCCGGACTTAAATATGCTAAAGGAGAGTGGATAGTTGTATTGGACTGTGACTTACAGGACAAACCTGAAGAAATTCCAAATCTTTATGCAAAAGCAATGGAAGGTTATGATATTGTGTATGCACAAAGGGCAGAAAGAAAAGACGGATTTTTCAAAAAAATGTCATCTTCGATTTTTCACTCCTGCTATGATTGGTTAAGTGGTCAAAAAACAGACAAAACCATTGCAAACTTTGGCATATATCATTCCAATGTCATTGCTGAATATAACAAAATGCCAGAAACAGCCCGTTCATTTGGCTCACTGATAAAATATTTGGGGTTTCGACAAACTGCAATCCCCGTAATTCATGCAGAGCGTCCTCAAGGAAAGAGCTCATATTCACTGTTAAAGTTATTAAAATTAAGCGGTGATATCATCATTTCAAACAGTAATAAACCTCTGAGATTGGCAGTTGGATTAGGAATCTCAATGTCAATCATTTCTTTCATACTAGCTTTATACAACATATTTGCATACGCATTAGGCATCATTCAAGTTGCAGGCTTTACGACCACAGTTTTCTCCATTTGGTTTGTCGGTGGTCTTTTATTATTTGTTATGGGAATCCTGGGCTTGTATATTGGAAAAATCTTTGACCAAGTAAAAGGAAGACAACTATTTATTATCCAAGATAAAATCAACATTGAAGAATGAAAACTATAAATTGTTATTGGGAATTAGCCAATCTAGACTGTCGAGTTGCCGAAGTATCAATTGAAACAGGAGATAGTTTTTCCGAGGAGATTCTCTTCGATTTAGAAAAAAACTATGATTATATTGTTTTGAAATTTGCTGTAGCCGACTACAACCATTATCTTTGGGCCACAAAACACCAATATGCTTTTATTGAAACCCAACTTTCATTGCAAAAAAGGATGAAAGACTGGCACTTAAGCCCGGCAGATAGTCGATTACTGAAGAATTTTTCTATTATGGATGTAAACGACCTATCAGGATTGAACAAAGTCTTAGATAAAATTGATGAAAACATGTTCACCACCGACCGCATATATCTTGATCCTGTGTTTGGTCCCAAATATTCAACTAGAAGATATAAGAATTGGATTCGTTCAGCATTTGAAAGAGGTGCTTCACTCCAAAAGTTTTTATTTCGCAATAAAGAAATTGGATTCGGAATAGCTCGGATTGAGGACAATGTCATGTATGGTATCTTAGGCGGGCTGTATAGCGGTATGGGATTGGGCATAATTGCTCCTACGTATCCGTTACTATACGAAAAGAAAGACTTTGAGTGGTTTAGACCAAAGATATCGATGAACAATACTCCTGTATTACGTTTATACAATCACTTTAATTTTGAAATCACAAATGTAGAATATGTTTTTGTGAAACATATTTCTCATATATAATTATTTATCAACGAACTTCCCGTATATCAAGTTGTTAAAAAATGAATATTCCATTTAACAAACCTTTTCTCACAGGAAACGAGACAAATTATATCAAAGAAGCTGTAGCTTCCGGAAAAATTTCGGGCAATGGCGAATTCACAAAAAAATGCCAGCACTTCTTCGAGGAAAAATATGGTTTCAAAAAATGTCTTCTTACCACAAGTTGTACAGATGCGTTGGAAATGGCCGCCATGTTATGCAATATTCAAGCTGGCGATGAAGTTATCGTCCCAAGCTATACCTTCGTTTCAACAGCCTTAGCTTTTGTCCGTGCAGGCGCAAAAATAGTTTTTGCAGACAGTATGACAAACAATCCGAACATGGACGCGGAAAAAATTGAGTCACTGATAACTGAACGTACAAAAGTTATCATTCCCATGCACTATGCCGGAATTGCTTGCGACATGGATACAATCATGGATATTGCCGATAAACATAATTTACTTGTAGTTGAAGATGCGGCTCAAGCCATTGATAGTTATTACAAAAAAAAACCTCTTGGTAGCATTGGACATCTATCAGCATTCTCTTTCCATGAAACCAAAAATATAATTTCTGGAGAAGGAGGCATGTTGGTCATTAATGACGATAAGTTTATAAGAAGAGCCGAAATTTTGTGGGAAAAAGGAACTAACCGTGCTGAGTTTTTCCGTGGCGAAGTCAACAAATATGGATGGGTGGACATAGGCAGCTCATTTCTACCCTCCGAGGTCATCGCTGCATTCCTATGGGCACAGTTGGAGCAGCTGGAACAAATTCAAGCAAAACGAATAAAGCTTTGGAACACATATCATGAACTTTTAGCTCCAATTGCTGAAGCAGGTGCATTTTCTCTGCCTAACATCCCTGAATATGCGACCAATAATGCGCACATGTTCTATCTGGTGTGTCCAAATTTGGAAGAAAGAACCCGCTTGATTTCCACACTAAAATCCGAAGGTATTCTTGCGGTCTTTCATTATCTAAGTTTACATAGCAGCCCCTACTATCAGAACAAACACGATGGACGTACTTTGCCAAACTGTGACCACTATGCAGACTGTTTGGTAAGACTTCCCTTGTTTTACGAATTGGAGGAAAAAGATGTTATAAAAATATGCGACACGATTAAAAATGTATATAATTAGTTTTAATGCTACGACTTTCTAAAAAACATTTGCCTTTTATCACAGGCATTTTTCTTGTCATTTTATATTATATACCAGTCTTGATTCTAGGAGAAAACTGGTATGTAATCATTCTTGATAACTTAGATAGCAGTATAGCCAATATCAAGATGTTAAAAGACCTTAACTTGGTCTTTGACTATTCTTCGAAAGAGCCTATAATTGGACCTGTCACCAGATCAGCTTTCAGAGCTCCATGGGATATAACCATTCTTCTATATACATTTCTCCCATTGTTTTGGGGTGTTATTGTGAATAGCTTTTTGGCAAGGATTATCGCATATATCGGCATGTATTTGCTTCTTTCAAGACATGTAATTAAAGATAGTGCACATAAATATTTCATTGCGACACTTTCTTCTTTGTGTTTCGCTTTCATAGCTTTTTATTCCGATTACGGGATATCATCTGCCGGCATACCGCTTGTTGTTTATGCATTCTTTAATCTTAAGAACAATAACAAAATTGGGATTTCTCTCTTGTGCATTTTTTTATATGGCATATATTCCCAACTCTTACTTTCCGGAGTATTCGTCGGAATTATTGGTGTTATCTATTATCTGTATATTGTCATCCATGATAAAAAAGCTCATTGGATATTTATTTCCGCTCTTTTTTTCCTAGGAATAATCTATCTCTTCACCAACATACAGCTTGTTATGGATTTTACTGGTGGACAAATAAACACATCCCACAGAGCTGAATTTCAGAATGATTCCACCATTGGTCAAATAATCCTGTCTCATTTCAAACTATTTTGCATGACTCAAATTCACACAGGAGAATTAATCACCATCCCTATTTTACTTTTATTTATTTATAATTGGATGATTACTAAAAGAACAGACAAAATCTCCTTGTATATCCTCCTGGCAATTATTTCCATTGTCTCTTTTGGTCTCATTTATCATGTTATTTTATTATTTTCGACCCCAGGAAGCTTTATTCAGCAATTTCAAATGGACAGGTTTTATTTTTTCCTTACAACTTTATGGATTGTCTTACTGGCTCGAACCGCTGACCTTACAATTGAAAACAAGGGAGGGCTTTCTATTGTGATATGCACCTGTTTGATTGTTATAGGCTGTGATTTTATCCGCAATAAAGAATACATGTTTCAAGCAAAAAAATATGTACTGGACCGCCAAACGGAGCCGACATATCACCAATATTTTGATGAAGATTTATTTGCTGAAATTCACGAATACATTAATAAACCTAGACAGGAGTGTCCCATTGTAAGTATCGGAATGCATCCCGCCGTAGCACAATATAACGGTTTTTATTGTATAGATGGTTATTGGAACGCATATCCTTTGGAGTACAAACATGAATTCAGAAAAATAATTGAATCAGAATTAGAGAAAGACAATGATTTAAAGAATTATTATGACCACTGGGGCAGCCGTTGTTATATTTTTTCTTCCGAATTAGGAAAAGAATATCGATATGGCAAAAATTGTGGGAAAGTCATTCAGCATTTGGACATCAATACTGAGCAGCTTCGCAAGATGAACTGCCAATATGTTTTTTCTGCAGTCCCAATTCTCAACCACAAAGAATTAGATTGGAATTTTGAAAGATCCTTTACCAACGACAACTCTTTTTGGGAAGTTTATCTGTATAAATTACCCTATTAAACAAGGTATTATAAAAGAATATAATTTTCAAATACAATCAATTTTCACTTCTGACATGAGACGCAGCATCACCATCATAAATACTGAAATTCAACTCATCAATGCCATTGAGGCTTTAAATCACCTTGAGTGTACAGAGAATTATTTGATTATTGGACAATTTAACACTCAAACAAGTCGTATCAAGAAAATTGAAAACATGCTAAAAGAGCCCTTGTTTCGGCAGCATTTCAAAAAAATCATACATCTCCCTTTATATCTTTCAAACAAGAATCCACTACGCTTCTTGGGATACATTTTAGCCTATATAAAATTTTTCTTTTTTATTTTATTCTCAAAAAAATTCGATTTCTGTTTCTTCGGGGTTGTCACAGACATAATTGTCAAACCTATCGTGTTTCTCACCCAACATAAGAATTCCAATTGCACGCTTTGCGTAATTGATGAAGGAATAAGAGTATTGGAAGATGCCAAAGAACGTGTACAGCACGAACGTCAACTTCTCGTACAAGAAGAAAGTAAAACAACACTCATTCAGGGTTACTATAAAGCAATTACCCGAAGATGGTTGTATCCAAAACTAACTTATTTTTCTATTTATCAACTACCATTATTAAAAGATGACATCTTGATTAAAAATGAATATTTATTTTTCAAACATCACAAATTACCATCAGTTTCCATAACAGATCACGCGATAGTGATAGTGGGACAACCTTACGCGGAATTAGGATTTACAAAACTCGGCACATACCAACAAATTATCACTCAAATCATCAACACATACAAGAATCATACAATATACTACGCACCTCACCCTATAGAAACAATGTTTCACCAATGGTTACCTAATAATATAGTCATTTTGCGAACTACATATCCCTTAGAACTAGTATTGATTTCCAATTCTGTTGAGACTATTTTGGGATTTGCATCATCTGTTTTATTCAATTGTGCCTCTATGAAACTATGCAAAAACATTATTTCCATATCACTTGACGAGAACGAGTATATAAACATGCCTAATAAAAGTCAACTAGAAGAATTGAATAAACGTTTTAACGAATACAATATCCAAATCATATCCTCAAAAACAATGAATATCTAAAATCTATCAAATATGAAAAAAAAATCCATACAAACAGTTTTTATGAAAGTCCTGCCCCATATTGGAGCGATACTATTCTTGTACTTATTGACAATTATTTACTTCAGTCCTGTAATTTTTGACAACAAAGATTTGCCCCAAGGTGACACCCAAAGTGCCAATGGCATGTTACAAGAAGCCCGATCTTATGAGAAAGAAACGGGAGAGTTGACAGAATGGACAAATTCTATGTTTAGCGGGATGCCCTTAACCACAGCCGCTTCAGGTTATAAAGGAAAAATTCCTAATATTTTTGCCCAAATACGAAACGTATTATCTTTTGGACTCCCGACTCTCCATGCTGCAATATTCTTCTCTTTACTGATTGGATTCTATATCTTTATGATTAGTATGGGCTCTACTGTATGGTTAGCTGTTCTTGGTGCAATTGCATACGGTTTAGCTTCTTTCAATCTCATAAGTATTGACGCTGGACATGTTACAAAAACATACGCTATGGCTTATATTCCACCATTAATCGGCGGAATTTTATGTACTTTTAACAAAAAATATGTATTAGGAGGCATTTTGACTTTAATATTTGCAGGCATTTTACTCATTTGCAACCATTTACAAATAACATACTATGCACTGATTATTGTTTTATGCATCGGAATTGCATATTTAATATATAACATTATTGGGAACGTTAAGCAAAACGACAAACAACACTCGTTCATAGTGGCCACCTGCATATTAATTGCCACAGCTATTATAGTAGCTGGCACATATATGTGGAATATTATTCCTATATATGAATACAGCAAGGACACTATGCGAGGGGGATCGGAACTAACCATTATTCCAAATCATGAGAATCAAAATGCAGAGGTTGCCCCAAATGAATCAGGCTTAAATATCGACTATGCATTCGCTTGGAGCTACGGCAAGGCTGAGACTTTCACCCTGCTGGTACCCAATTGCTATGGTAGCGGACATACCCTTCTAGATAAAAGCGACCCAACTTTCCGTCAACTAAGAAATGTGGGTTATGGCTCCCCATATTTACCCACTTATTGGGGAGACCAACCCTTTACCGCCGGACCTGTATATGTAGGTGCAATTGTCTGCTTTTTATTTATTCTCGGTCTGTTCGTTGTAAAAGGTCCTGAAAAATGGTGGATTATTGCCACTGTCATCATCTCTTTTATCTTGGCATGGGGACGACATCTTATGCCTATCAATGAGTGGTTGTTTCATCATTTGCCCATGTATAATAAATTCAGGACGCCCTCTATGGCACTCATCATTGCAGGGGTGACCATGCCCCTTCTCGGCATGTTAGCCTTGAAAGAAATTTTTAGCGGTAACATAGACAAGAAAAAAGCATGGAAGTACACTTGGATAAGTGCCTCTATCTCGGCTGGACTTTGCCTATTAGTGATGCTGCTCGGTAAAACTGTATTCACATTCACTGGAATTGGCGATGCAAGTTTCCAACAACAACTTATGACAGCCGGCTTCGATCAAGGCAGAATTGACAGTATCATGAGCATACTCATCAGCTATCGTGAATCCATGCTGATAAAAGATGCTTTCCGCTCATTGGTATTCATCGGCCTTGCCTTTGGCATTTTGGCGCTTTATTACAAAAATGCCATCAAAAAAGAATGGATTATCGGCGTCTCCCTTATTGTATTAGTATTGGCAGACATGTGGCCTATAGCACAACGCTACCTCAACGATGATCATTTTGTTTCTAAAAAGAAAGTAGAGAATGCTATTACAGCTACAGAAACAGATAATGCTATCCTCCAAGATCCAGACATCAATTACCGTGTGCTCAATTTGGCTTCAAATACGTTCAACGAATCACAGACCTCCTATTTCCACAAGTCCATCGGTGGCTATAGCCCTGCTAAACTACGCCGTTATCAGGATGTGATTGACTTCTACATAGCTGACCAAATGCAAGCGATGTATAAAGAAGTGGTAAGAACCCAAGGTAATCTTCAAACAACTGATCCAAGTTCTTTCCAAGTACTGAATATGCTAAATACCAAATACCTTATTCTTCCAACAGGTGAGGGAAAAACAATACCACTACAGAATCCACATCACTTTGGCAATGCTTGGTTTGTAAATGAGGCTAAAATCGTAGCCAATCCCGATGAAGAGATTTTGGCTCTTGCGGAGACAGATTTGAAAAACACGGCCATTGTTGATAAACGATATGCGCAATATGTGGAAGGCAAAGATTTTACACGGGATACCACCGCCACAATAGTCAACACCCTGTGCAAGCCCAATAAACTGAAATACACAGTAAATACTGCCAAAGAGCAACTAGTAGTTTTCTCGGAAGTATTCTATGACAAGGGCGGCTGGGTTGCCCATCTTGATGGCCAAGAAGTACCTCACTTCCGTTCAGATTATATTTTGAGAACGATGGTAGTGCCCGCTGGTCAGCACGAGATTGAGTTCAACTACATACCCCATGCAAGAATTATAGGATGCAAAATCAGTGATATTTCTACAATTGTATGTATTCTAATTATCCTCGCAGGATGTGGTTGGGGCATATACAAATGGAGAAAAAGAGACTCCACTATCCAAGCCTAAAACTACAGTTTAAAAATCCGTTCCATCAACTGCCACTTCTCTGCTGAGGTGGCAGTTTTTTCTGCTTGTTGGAATCGTGACATATAAGCTTCCCACTCGGCTTGACGAGGCAATGTGGCTAAACGGGCATTGTCTTTCTCCCAGTCAAAATCATCTACTGTATCTACAATCATGAACAGCGTATTGCCGTGAATGTATATCTGCATATCCAAAATGCCAACTTCTCGTATACCGGCCTTGATTTCAGGCCACACATGCGAGTGCTCTTCTATATATTGAGTAATCAACTCCGAATCATCACGTAATTTCAATGTTTGACAATATCTTTTCATGGCATTTTTTTAATTAGCATTTTTCAATTCTGGTCACATACAGTGCATACATCAATACTACCGCAAAGCAAAATGCTGGTACCAGATAGGACCAATTAATACCTACAGCATCCGACACCAATCCCTGGACGGGAGTCAAAACCGCTCCACCCAAAATAGCCATAATCAAGCCACTGGCTCCAATTTTGGCATCTCCGGCACAGCCGCCACAACTTTCCTTCTCCACATCACCCAAGGCAATGCCATAAATCGTGGGAAACATCAGGCTCATAAACATACTGACCAATATTAATGCAATGACCATAAACCATTGTGTACCTGCTGTAAACACAACCAAAAGCGTACACACCAGCGAAAGAAGCGAACCGAATATCAATAATTTGGATGGTTTGAAATATTTCATCAACCAGGTGTATATAAAGCGGGACAAACAAAAACCGATGATACTAATCAGATAAATTGTTGCCGCAGGTTTCTCCAAAATACCCAACTCGTTCATCACGATACGGATGGTGAAACTCCACACTCCGATTTGCGCTCCCACATAGAAAAACTGGGCCACCACACCAAACAAATACTTCTTATTAGAGATCAAACGTCTGATAGAGCTTCTCCAACTGTTTTGGTCCGCATTGGTTGTATCATCTTTCCCTTCAGGCATTTTCACACAAAGCATCACCACCATGAGCATCACTAGCACACACCCCAAGCCAAAATAAGTTCCTGATACAGAATATAGAGAAATATCGCTCAAAATAAACGCCTGACTGATCAGGATGCCCGTGATGGATCCAAGAGGATTGAACGCCTGCGCCACATTCAGTCGGCGGGTGGCGGTTTCAGGATCACCCATGCTCAATATGTACGGATTGGCAGTTGTTTCCAGCACACTGCAACCGCAAGCCAAGACATAGATAGCTACCAGATAAAAGCCATATGAGGCCACCTTTGCTGCAGGTAGGAATAACATAGCCCCCATGGCATACAAACACAAACCTAATATTACCCCCGCTTTGTAAGATCGCTTGCGAATAAACAATGCTGCTGGAAAAGCCACGCAAAAATAGGCCCCATAAAAGGCCATCTGGATGAAAGAGGTCTGGGTATCGCTCATGGACATAATGCGTTTGAATGCCGCCAACAGTGTGTCGGTCATATTATTGGCCAAACCCCATAAAAAGAAGAGAGAGGTGATCAGAATAAAAGGTACTAAATATTTTTTTTCGAGAACCTTCATGTACAATCAGATTTTGAACAGATTATTTACAATTTACATTCTTCTACGGATATGGATTCCAAAGGTACTTTCAATGGGTTGCTCACTGATAAAAACAAAATAGCCACCTCCACCAGCCCCGCACATTTTCCATCCTAAAGCCTTGTCTTTATGCTGTTCAAGAACTGGAAGTACCTCTGGATCAATCATGTGTGGAAACATTTTAATTTGGGCATTAAAACTATCTGTGGTGGCATTACCCCATGCCTTTAGGTCTTTTCGCAAAATGGCATCCCAGCACGCATCCGCTGCCACACTCAAGGCTTTGGCATTTTCCCCGTTGATTTCAGTATCAGCCAACACATCAAACTGCTGTTTGCGAGGAAAAAGAGGCAACATGCATATATGTTGTTCAATAAAAACCAAAATATCATCATCCAAAACTGACTCAATACGATAAGGCCAATAGTCGTTATTGTAATCCAAACGATTCAATCCCGGGAAAACGATACCGATAGCATCCTGGCTACCACTCACATACTGCGTTCCCGGTTTGTTTTCATAGCGGAAAATCATTTTGGCCAATTTTTCAGGATCATCAGCGGGATACTGGTTGCCCCACATTTCAATAGCAGCATTTCGTGAGGAAGTACTCAAGCCACTGCGGCTATTAAAATGCACATCAGGTTCCAAGTTGATAGTAAGGACCGCTCCTGGACAATATTGGCTCACAAAAGGCTGGTCAAGCCAGCCTCCAGCCAAATCCAAACGATAAGGAATATGACATTGTTGACGCAGCGCAGTGGTAGAGCGAACTGGTAAAGTACCATGCGGCAACCTCTGACTGACAACATATTGGATGCCAAGCTCTTTACACAAATTTTCTTTTAACGGGGAAGCACCATCACTATTCACAAAGAAAATATCCGGATGGAGTTCCTTCAATTCCTCCAAAAAATCCAACATGCCGCTACCTTTGCTTATCCATGCATCCTTAACACAGCGCAAAGCTTTGATCATATACAGCCGTTCTTCCTCTGGACAAACAGTCTTACGTCCTTTCAACTCAAAGATGGTCTTGTCAGAACCAATTCCGACATACAAATCACCATACGATGCCGCCTCTTCAAAAAAAGCGACATGCCCACTATGGAGCATATCATAACAACCGCTTACAAAAACCTTCTTCTTCATCCAATGAAAATTTGGGCAAAAATACAAAATTTCAACTGATAAAACAAAGCCATTTATTGCATCTTTTTGGGGCACGCACACAATAAATCTTAACTCAAGATTAAAATTTCACTGTCTGCAATTTACTCAAGAATTTTATGTACATTTGCAGATTAAAATCATCACAATGAAAAAAACTGCTCTTATTACGGGTATCACAGGTCAAGACGGCTCTTATTTGGCTGAGTTCCTATTGGAAAAAGGATATGAGGTTCACGGCATTATGCGTCGTGCCTCCTATTTTAACACAGGCAGAATTGAGCATCTATACTTAGACGAATGGATTGAAGACATGAAACAAAAACGCCAAATCAATCTGCATTATGGCGACATGACAGATTCGTCTTCCCTGATTCGCATTATCCAATCTATACAACCTGACGAAATTTACAACCTTGCGGCACAATCACATGTCAAAGTTTCTTTTGATGTGCCTGAATATACCGCTGATACAGATGCCATCGGAACCTTGCGCATTTTGGAAGCAGTTCGCATGCTGGGCATGGAAAAGAAAACCAAAATATATCAGGCATCCACTTCCGAATTGTATGGAAAAGTACAAGAAGTTCCGCAATCCGAAACCACTCCCTTTTATCCGCGTTCACCCTATGGTGTAGCCAAAATGTATGGTTTCTGGATCACTAAAAATTATCGCGAGGCTTATGGTATGTTCGCTGCCAACGGTATTCTTTTCAATCATGAGAGTGAACGCCGCGGAGAAACCTTTGTGACTCGTAAAATCACAATGGCGGCAGCCCGCATTGCCAAAGGCAAGCAGAAAAAACTATATCTTGGCAATCTCAATGCCATGCGCGATTGGGGCTATGCCAAGGATTATGTGGAATGCATGTGGCTCATTCTGCAACACGACAAGCCCGAGGATTTTGTAATTGCCACAGGTGAAATGCATTCTGTTCGCGAGTTCTGCACCCTGGCTTTCGCCGAAGCCGGCATCCAGCTCCGTTGGGAAGGGGAAAATGAGAACGAAAAAGGCATAGATATAGCTACTGGCAACATTCTGGTGGAAGTTGACCCCAAATTCTATCGTCCCACCGAAGTGGATCAATTGCTTGGTAATCCAACCAAAGCACAGCAACTGTTGGGTTGGAATCCCACTAAAACGCCTTTTAAGGAATTAGTGAAAAGAATGGTGCAAAACGACTTGAAAATCCTTTAAACTATTGTTTAACAATGGAAAAAAATGCGAAAATATATGTGGCTGGACACCGAGGCTTAGTCGGTTCAGCCATTATGAGATGTCTTGAAGGCTACGAATACAACAATATCATCACACGTTCCCATCAGGAATTGGACCTAAGAGATCAAGCACAGGTGAACCGTTTCTTTGATGAAGAACAACCAGAATATGTATTTCTGGCAGCGGCCAAAGTGGGTGGAATTTTAGCCAACAACACTTACCCCGCCCATTTCATGTATGACAACCTCATGATTTCCGCCAATGTGGTACATGCCGCCTACGAACATCAGGTTAAGAAACTGCTGTTTTTGGGTAGTTCTTGCATTTATCCGAAAATGGCACCCCAACCCATCAAAGAAGAGCATTTGCTGACAGGCTCCTTGGAGCCCACCAACGAAGGCTATGCACTGGCCAAAATTTCCGGCATGCAGATGTGCAAATACTACCGCCGCCAATTTGGCTGTGATTATATCTCCGCTATGCCCACCAACCTATATGGCATCAACGACAATTTCGACCTGAATAGTTCCCACGTGCTGCCTGCCATGATACGGAAATTTCATGAAGCGAAAGTCCAAAACAAGCCGGAAGTGATACTTTGGGGAACAGGCAAAGTGTTGCGAGAATTTCTATTTGTCGATGATTTGGCCGATGCACTTGTACATCTGATGAACCATTATTCCGCAGAAAGCCATGTCAACATTGGCACTGGTGAAGACCTGAGTATCAATGAATTGGCGCTTTTAGTAAAAAACGTCGTAGGTTATCAGGGACAGATTGTATATGACAGTTCCAAACCCGACGGAACACCACGGAAACTACTCGATGTCAGCCTATTACATAGCACAGGATGGCATCATAAAGTTTCACTCCAACAAGGCATTGAAATAGTATATAAGTGGTATCAAGAACAAAACAAATAAGATGAAACCGAAAGTCAGTGTTATCACCATTACCTTCAATGCCGGTCATTTTTTACAGAAAACCATTGAAAGTATTATCAATCAATCTAATAAAAATTTTGAATACCTGATTATTGACGGAGGTTCAAAAGACAATACACTGGATATCATTCAGCAATATGAGAATGAGTATTTCGCATCGATGGAAGAAGCTCAAAAAAGAGAAGATACCATTTCCAACAAAATACTTTGGATTTCCGAACCCGACAAAGGTTTATACGATGCTATGAACAAGGGCTTGCATCTCGCACATGGCGATTTCGTATGGTTTATCAATGCTGGAGACAAAATCTATGATGACACAACCATGCAAACGGTAGTGGATACTATAGACAACAATTCTTTCTGTGATGTGGTTTATGGTCAGTCCATTATCATTGACGAGGAAGATAACATCCGTGGTGAACGACATAAAATAGCCCCTAAAAACCTCACCAAAAAGAGTTTACTCAATGGATTAGTCGTATGTCACCAGTCCATTTTGGTTAGAAAAAACATTGCACCAGATTACGACATCAAATACCGCATCTCTGCGGATTATGATTGGGTGTGCAAAGTCCTGACAAAATCAAGACAGAATTGTTATATCGACAAATACATCTCCCGTTTCATGATTGCAGGTGTCTCGGCACAGCAACGGAAAAAATCGTGGTTGGAGAGATATGATAGTATGAAAAAACACTTTGGATTCCCTGCCACCTGTTGGGCACATCTAAAAATTATCACAAAGTACCTGTTTTCAAAAAACCAATCTGCAAATTAATCCCATCAACCAAATATGTGCTATTTTTCTATTATTGTTCCCGTATTCAATCGTCCAAACGAAGTGGAAGAACTGCTTGAAAGCATCTCAAAACAGTCTCTTTCAGATTTCGAAGTAATTATTGTAGAAGATGGTTCGACTGTAAAATGTGAAGAGGTCGTTCAACGATACCAAGACACGCTTAACGTAAAATATTATTACAAAGAAAATTCAGGGCCTGGTGAAACACGTAATTATGGAAGTGGCAAAAGTAACGGAGAGTATCTGATCATTTTAGATTCTGATTGTATTTTGCCGCCAGATTATCTGAAAAATGTACATGATGAACTACAAAACAACCCTTGCGACGCCTTCGGAGGCCCGGATCGTGCCCATGAATCCTTTACCCCTGTACAGAAAGCCATCAGCTATGCGATGACCTCCTTTTTTACCACCGGAGGAATTAGAGGAGGAAAGAAAAAACTGGATAAATTCTATCCAAGAAGCTTTAATTTGGGTATTAGAAAAGATGCATTCGACGCATTGGGAGGTTTTTCCAAAATGAGATTTGGAGAAGATATTGATTTGAGCATCAGAATTTTCGACAATGGATACAGCTGTCGATTATTTCCCGATGCATGGGTTTACCATAAACGCCGCACAGACTTTCGTAAATTTTTCAAACAAGTTCATAATTCCGGAATCGCACGTATCAACCTCTACAAACGGCATCCAAAATCACTGAAACTTGTGCATTTACTCCCTGCCTGTTTCACTTTAGGTTTATTGTTTTTGCTGATTCTGTCACTGTTTTGGCCATGGGCATTACTCCCCATTGCAATTTACATGCTACTTATTTTCTTTGATGCTACCATAAAAGAGAAAAGTATCAAGATCGGCTTGTTATCCATCGTTGCTTCTTTTGTGCAGCTAACAGGCTATGGCACAGGATTTCTAAGAGCCGTGTGGAGAAGACTTATTCTAAGACAAGACGAGTTTGAAGCTTACAAGAAAAATTTCTACAAGTAACTTATATTATCCCCCTGAAATACGCTATCGTCCGCTCTAACCCTTCCCTTAGCTCAACAGTGGGTTGCCAGTTCAATATTTCTTTGGCCTTGTCGATGATGGGCTGGCGTTGCTGCGGATCGTCCTGCACCGCCGGATGGTAAATGATTTTGGATTTTGAACCCGTCAATTCTACCACCAATTCCGCCAACTGTTTGATGGTAAATTCTTTAGGATTTCCAAGATTAATCGGACCCGTTACCTCATCAGCAGTATGCATCATCCTGATAATACCATCAATCATGTCTTCGCAATAGCAAAAGCTACGGGTTTGTTCTCCGGTACCGTAAATGGTGATATCCTCATTTTTCAAAGCCTGCACAATAAAATTGGACACTACCCTGCCGTCGTCGGGCAACATGCGGGGACCGTAGGTATTGAAAATTCGTACCACCTTGATTCTCACCTTGTTCTGTCGGTGATAGTCAAAGAATAGGGTTTCAGCACAGCGCTTGCCCTCATCATAACATGAGCGAATACCGATGGGATTCACATTACCCCAGTACTCCTCAGGTTGCGGATGCACAAAGGGATCACCATAGACCTCGCTCGTGGAAGCCTGCAAAATCTTAGCTCCGTTGCGGTTGGCCAGTTCCAACATGTTCACGGCACCCACCACCGAGGTATTGATGGTCTTAATGGGATCATATTGGTAATGCACAGGAGAGGCGGGACATGCCAAATTATATATCTCATCTGCCTCTATATCAAATGGGTCTGTTATATCATGGCGGATCACCTCAAAATACGGATTGCCCATCAGATGAACTATGTTCCTTTTGCTACCCGTGAAATAATTGTCGAGGCAGATCACATCATTTCCTTCTTTCAGCAGTCTTTCGCACAGATGCGAGCCCAAAAAACCGGCACCCCCGGTCACCAATATTTTTTTCATTTTCTATTCCTTACTTAAAAGAGCAAAAATACAAAAATTATCAATTAGCAAATTAGTTAATGAGTAAATTAGCAAATGAATGGTGATTATTTATTGAAGTATGGTTATTTTCATGTCGGTGGCAATAAGATTTTTTATTATCTTTGCACCCGAAAAGGTATAAACAGCTCTAAAAATACCAACTTTATACCCGATACGATATAAAATAATAATTTTCAATAGTTTTATACCCGAAAGAATATAAATTATGAGCGAAACAAAATTATCGAAGTTTGTAAAAGAGCAACGCAAAATGTATCATCTTAACCAGATAGATCTGTCAGAAAGATCCGGCGTGGGCTTGCGCTTTGTCCGCGATTTAGAACAGGGAAAACCCACTTTACGGATGGATAAGGTGAACCAAGTGTTGAATATGTTTGGTGCGGAATTAGCTCCTGTAAAAATGGAAAGGGGTGAGTTGTGAAACAAGCGGAAGTATATTTCCAAGACCAACTAGCGGGCATCCTTACAGAGGATGTCAACGGATATACATTTGCCTATTCGGAAACGTATGTTGCGGGAAACAACACCCCCATCAGCTTGACATTGCCTCTGCAGACAAAACCTTTTACAAGCAATATTCTATTCCCCTTCTTTGACGGACTTGTTCCCGAAGGATGGCTGTTGGACATCGCTCAAAACAACTGGAAAATCAACCCGGGAGACCGAATGTCGCTGCTGCTGGCATGCTGCAAAGACTGCATTGGGGCAGTAAGCATCGTGGATATTTCAAATTCCAAAAATCAGTAAGATATGGCTAAGTGTTTGTGTTGTTATCAGCAATTAGATGAAGGGATGGTGGATTATCATCCCCAGTGTGCAAAGCGTTTTTTTGGCACAAACGATGTTCCAGGGTTGCCCTATCGTCATACACAAATCAAAGAACTGGCCAAAGAGGTGGTACGCAGCCAAACTACCGTGACGGGAGTGCAGGCAAAATTGTCTATGGATATTGAAAAACTGCAACACGAGTCACGATTCACCATTGTTGGATTGTGGGGACGATTTATTCTCAAACCTCAGACGGAACTCTACCCGAACCTACCAGAGTTGGAGGATCTGACTATGCATCTGGCTGAAGTAGCCAAAATTCAAGTTGTTCCCCATACTCTTGTACGCTTCGCAGATGGAAAACTATGCTATCTGACACGTCGTATAGACAGAACTGCAAAAGGAGAAAAAATACCAATGGAGGACTTCTGTCAACTTTCTGAAAAACTAACCGAACATAAATACAGAGGTTCGCATGAGCAAATCGCCAAACTGATTTTACACTATTCTTCGGCCCCAAAACTTGACCTTGCACGATTTTGGGAAGTTGTGCTTTTCTCGTGGATAACAGGAAACAGCGATATGCATCTGAAGAACTTCTCTCTATACAGTCCCATTCCTGGCAATTATCAACTTACACCCGCCTATGACTTGCTAAACACACTACTGGTGATGCCTTCGGATACAGAAGAATTGGCCTTAACACTAAATGCAAAAAAGAAAAAAATAAAGCAACAGGATTTCACAAGCACTATGATTAACAGCGGTTTGGACGAAAAAGTAGTCCAAAACATCCTGAAGAAATTCCAAGCCTCAACAGAGCCTTGGCATGACTGGATTGAACGTTCTTTTCTTCCTCAAACAATGAAAGACGGCTATAACCAAATGATTACTGCCAGACTGAACCGCTTATTCAATAAATAAAAGCGAATGACCAAGCAGGAACAGATACATAAAATACTGAAAGACCACTGGGGTTACGACAGTTTCAGGCCGCTGCAGGAGGACATTATCCTGTCAGTGATGAACGGTCGCGACACCCTGGCCCTGCTGCCCACCGGCGGCGGCAAGTCCATCTGTTTCCAAGTGCCCGGCCTCGCTCTCGACGGACTGTGCATCGTCATTTCGCCACTCATTGCCCTGATGAAGGACCAAGTGGCCAACCTGAAGAAACGCCATATCAAAGCCGCGGCTCTGTATTCCGGCATGAGCAAACACGAGATTGAACTGGTGCTCAACAACTGCGCCTTCGACCCGGAATTCAAGTTTCTGTACGTATCGCCCGAGCGCCTCAAGACCGACAATTTCCGGGCTACGCTGTCGCATCTGCATGTCGGACTGATTGCCGTGGACGAGTCGCACTGCATCTCTCAATGGGGTTACGACTTCCGCCCACCCTACCTCGAGATCGCTGAAATACGCCAGTTTTTCCCGAAGGTGCCAGTGCTTGCGTTGACCGCCACCGCCACTCCCGAAGTGGTGAAAGACATCCAAGACAAGCTTCATTTTCCACAATATAATGTTTTTCAGAAAAGTTTCAAACGAGACAACCTGACCTATTATGTTGTAAAAGAAGAAGATAAGAACAATCGAATGCTGCGCATCATGCAACGCTACCCCGGCACAGGCATCGTGTATGTGCGCAACCGCCGCAAGACGCAAGAAACCGCCGAATTTCTGCAACGCAACGGTATCGCCGCAGACTTCTACCATGCCGGCCTCGACAGCGCCACCCGCGATCGCAAGCAGAATGAATGGATGCAGGACCAGACCCGCGTTATCGTGTCCACCAACGCTTTCGGCATGGGCATAGACAAGCCCGACGTGCGTTTTGTCATCCACATTGACATCCCCGACACGCTGGAAGGCTATTTCCAGGAGGCTGGACGCGGAGGCCGCGACGAAAAAGAGTCCGTGGCCATCATGCTCTACGACGATGCCGACATCCGCGAGCTGAAACGCAACTTCGAACTGACCTTCCCACCCATTGAGGACATCCGCAAGGTATATAATATATTGTGCAACCATTATAACATTGCCCTTGGCGACGGGGCTGGCCGTACTTTTCCCTTCCGTATCGGTGAACTGCTGAAACCCGCCGCTATGAACATGGTGGCCATTTACAACTCCATCAAGTTTTTGGAAAAGATGGGCATGGTTTTTCTTAGCGAAGACGGCAAAAGCACATCACAGCTCAGCATGAGCATCGGCGGGGAAAGGTTGACAATTTTTGAAGAGAAAAATCCTGAATACGACGAGTTTGTCAAGCTGATTTTGCGTTCTTACAGTGGACTTTTCACCCGCTATGTCAAAATAGACGAGGCTGAAATTGCTCAAAGAGCCGGCATCAGCGAGGAAGAGACCGTCAGCTTGCTCCATAAGCTGGCCCGCATGGGACTTTGGAGCTATTCGCCCAAAACCGAACAGGCACTTATCACCTTCCTCACCCCGAGAGTAGACGAGGATTACCTGTACTTCAGTCCCGACATATACAAACGCCGCAAAGAAGTGGCTAAGAAGCGTTTGGAAGAGGTTTTGCACTTCGTTCAATGCGAAGACAGCTGTCGTAGCCAGTTGCTTTTGGCCTATTTCGGCGAACACAAAAGTCCCGCCTGCGGCAAATGCGATGTCTGCCTAAAAGTGCACAAAGAAGAACTTGAAAACAAAGACTTTAAAGAAATTAGCACTGAAGTAAAAAGATTAGCTAACACAGGAACTAAAGACCTTAAGGCCCTTATTTTCAAAGCCTCCGAAAACCACCCCCAAGAAAAGGTGGTAAAGGTTGTGCGATGGATGATAGACAATAGAGAGTTGACAGTTGATAGTTGACAATTGACAATTAAGAATTCCCCTTCTGCTAGATTCGACGAAGGAGTAAGTGCAGAGACAAAGCTTGCTTTGGCTATGCCGAACGAGGAGGAGAAATGGGGCGAAGCCCCCAACGGGTGGCCGAAGGCCGGGGTAGTGACATAAACATCACGGCAAAGCCGTACATTAAAAAAGAAAGAACTAAACAATAAAATTCCCAGATAATGAAAAGACTTGCAGTTTTAATGATTACAATGCTCCTTGCAGGGGCAATTGCCTCCGCTCAGGAGAATTTATGCCAATACGTTAACCCCTTGGTGGGCACAGATTTCCACGGGCACACCTACCCTGGCGCCATTGTGCCCTTTGGCGGAGTTCAGCTCAGTCCTGACACCCGACTGGAGGGCTGGGACGGCTGTTCGGCCTACCACTACTCTGACAATGTGATTTACGGTTTCAGCCACACCCACCTCAGCGGCACTGGTTGCTCCGACTACGGCGACATCCTGCTGATGCCTTTCACGGGCCAAGCCTCGGTCATTAACAGCGAGTACTGCTCCAAGTTTTCTCATAGCAAAGAGATTGCAGAGCCTGGTTATTACTCGGTTATGCTCGACAAATACAAAGTGAAGGCAGAGCTGACCTGCACCCCGCATGTAGGCGTGCATCGCTATACCTACCCCACCGACAATATGGCCAAAGGTGTTATTCTCGACCTGAAACACCGTGATATGGTGCTGAACAGCGTCATCAGCTACGATGCCAAGGCAAACAAAATTATAGGTCTGCGTGATTCAAGAGCTTGGAACGAACACCAAAAGCTGAATTTTTCCATGCTGTTCTCGCAACCCATCACTAAGGTGGAATTTTATGTGAACGACCAGCGTGTGGATTCAGTCAACGCCATCACCGGCACTAACTGCAAGGCTATCATCTATTTTGCTGAAAACACCAAGCAAGTCGTGGTAAAAGTGGCACTTTCCGCTGCTGCCCTCAACCTAAATGATGCCGACAAGAACCTGAAAGAGGTTCCCGATTTCGACTTTCACAAAGTCCATCACCAAGCCCGCGAAATTTGGAACGAAGAACTCAACAAAATCGTGGTAGAAACCAATGACCTTGAGTTAAAGAAAGTTTTCTATACTGCTTTGTATCATTGCTTTACATCTCCTTATCTATTCAATGATGTAGATGGAAAATACCGTGGCATGGATGGCATCACCCATCAGGCCAAAGAGCACAATGTCTATACCGTTTTCTCCCTGTGGGACACCTACCGCGCCCTGCATCCGCTGCTGACGCTCATCGACCGCAAACGCACCGACGATTTTGTATATACTTTCATGCGCCATTATGAGCAAGGCGGCATGCTGCCCGTTTGGGAACTGTCGGCTTACGAAACCTGGTGCATGATTGGCTATCACAGCATTCCCGTCATTTACGACGCCTATCAGAAAGGCATTTTGGACCATTATTCTGATTATGAGAAACTCCAGATGCTCAATGCCATGGTAGCCAGTGCCAAGCTGAATCTTCTGGGCCGTCCAGAATATGCAAAATACGGCTTCATTCCCTCCGATTACGAGCACGAATCCGTTTCCAAAACTTTGGAATATGCCTTCGACGACTGGTGCATCGCCCAATTCGCCAAAGCCATAGGACAAGACGATGTCTATCAGGAATTTATCAAAAGGTCTCAGTTCTATAAAAACATCATGGATGCCAATGGCTTCATGCATCCCAAAGCAAACGGTGGTTTTCTGCTGCCATTCAACCCCAAAGAAATCAACAATCACTTCACTGAAGCCAACTCCTGGCAGTACTCTACCTATGTGCCCCATGATTTCAATACCTACGTGGATTTGATGGGCGGAACAGCTATTGCGGAACGCTTATTGGACAGCCTCTTCGGCACAAGTTCTCTCACTTCTGGTCGCGAGCAGGTGGATGTCACAGGTCTGATTGGACAGTACGCCCATGGCAACGAACCCAGCCACCATGCTGCCTACCTGTATAATTTCATCGGCAAGCCTTGGAAAACCCAGCGCATGACCGACAGCATTATGCACAGCCTTTACACCTCACAACCCGACGGACTGTGCGGTAACGAGGACTGCGGCCAGATGTCCGCCTGGTATGTGCTCAGTGCCATGGGTTTCTACCCTGTTTGCCCCGGCGACAACCACTACATCATTGGCAGTCCAATGTTCGACAAGGTCACCATCAACTTGGAGAATGGCCAGCAGTTTGTCATCACCGCCGCCAACCGCAGCCGCAACGCCTGCTACATCCAGTCCGCCAAGCTGAATGGCCAGAAATACGACAAATCCTATATCACTTTCGAGGACATCAAAGACGGAGGACAGCTCAACTTTGTCATGAGCACGAAGCCCAACACCAAATGGGGCGTGGGCAAAGGCAAGCAGCCCGAGAACCGACTGGAGCCGACCATCACCATCGTGCCCAGCATCAACGCTCCGAGGCAGACTTTCAAAGACCAACTGACGTTCAACATCAGCCTGTTCAAGCCTGCACAAATCAGTGACAACAAGCTGGTTTATCCCGCTACCACCGATAAAATCTACTTCACCACCGATGGCACCGAACCCGCCAGAAATTCCAGATTAGAATACACTGGTCCCGTCACCATCACGGAAAACACCACCGTGAAAGCGGTAAGCTACAATGAAACAACAGGTTACAGTCCCGTTGTCGAAGCCAAGTTCTACCAATTTGCCCAGGACAAGAAAATCATACTGCACTCCCAATATTCCGAAATGTATTCGGCAGGTGGTGACAATGCCTTGTTAGACGGCATCCGAGGCCAGACCAACTTCCGCTTAGGCGGCTGGCAAGGCTATCAGGGCAAGGACTTCGAGGCCACCATCGACCTGCTGAAAGTGAAAGACATCCACAAAGTAAGCGTAGGCTTCCTGCAAGACACCCGCGCATGGATTATCTTCCCGACCTCTATGACGGTGGAAGTTTCCGAAGACAACGTAAACTTCGAGCCTTACGGCACTTTCGTCAATCAAGTCCCTGCCAACAACTATGAGGAACAGGTGCAGGAATTCACAATGAGCAAAAACGCCAAATGCCGTTACATCCGCATCAAAGCCAAGACCTTCGGCAAGCTCCCCGACTGGCATCTCGGTGCCGGCGGCGACAGCCACATCTTCGTTGATGAAATAACTATAGAATAATACCTTAGTCTTTCACACAGCGTACTGAAAAACCTAAAAAAGTGTCGCCACTGTCTTCCTGTACATTGGCCATTCCATAATTGATATTACGGTAATACGCCGTGTTTTCGTATGTTTCATGTGCCGTTGCAGTCCAGAAACTGGCATTATAACCGAAACTGGGATAATCTCCAAAATAATGAAAACAACCGGCAGGAAGGGCTGAGAATCCAGTGGCGTTGTTTGAGCTCGGATTATTGCCAGGAGCATCTGCCTCATCAGAAGTGTTCCAGCCCCAATTGACAGTCAGAGCCTTAGCCAAATGCTCGGTATTGTCACCTGCAACGTATGCAGGCTGTGTTTTCATGTAATCGAGCAACGCTGTCCACTCCGCATTACTGGGCACATGCCAGCCTTCAGGACATACACCCTGAACATGGCTGGGATTACTATTACTGCTATTAGAACCATGCATTACAGCCTGCCAATTATACAGATAACCATAGGTGGACACATTGGATGGATTGCCATGAGGAGCATAACGGAAAGGGGATCCAGAACTGGGCATCTCACCCTCTGGAATTGGCGTGCTATCTGCATAACGCGTGGTACGCAAGTTCTCCGCCATCCACACCTGATCACCTAACTTCACCGCATCATAACTGTTACCATCAATGTCAGTCACCGCATCGGTCAGAACTTTATCTTCATCTTTTTTTACCTTGTCTTTTTTGCACGATGTCATCAGCATCGCTACGGAAATGACCATTATCATTCCAAATATCAATATCTTTTTCATTTTAATTCTTTTTTGATTAATCCATGAAATAGTTTTTGCAAAAATACATAATTTTTTTTTAATTCAAAATTCAAAGTCCAAAATTCAAAAAAATTCTCAGTTAGTCATTTACTACTATTGCAATAAAATGGGAAATTTTTGTAAATCACATCGTATCAAATATTTACAAAAAATTTTCGTTTTTCTGATTTGAAAGACAAGGCAGAGTGCCAAAGGCACTATATTCTATTAACCCCGCACAACTTGTTGTGTGGGGCGTACAATGACAGGTCCTGTCTGCGTGCCGTAGGTACGCTACATTCTCTTGCTGTAGCGTACCTACGGCACGCTGAAGTAGTGCAGATTGCTGTATACCCCACATTGAGCTACGCTTATGCGGGGTTAATAGGATTGCGTGCTTTCAGCACGACTAATCGCTTACATTGTATAACACTTTATAACGCACTTTTATCACTATCCTAAACAAGAAAATATCGCCACAGTAGTTTTTGTCATTTTTAACTTTCAGTTCTCAGTTTAATTAGCACATTAAAAAATTCCGTATCTTTGCAAGTTAATTCAAATAAAAATGTACAGTCTGTATCTCAAAGAAATAAAGACCTTTTTAAGCTCGGTGTTAGGCTACATTTTCATCGCCGTATTCCTCATTGTGGCAGGGCTTTTCCTCTGGGTCTTCCCCAACATCAACAACGTTATTTTCGCCGGTTTGTCCGACATCCAGGGCTTGTTCAATGTGGCGGAATTCCTCTTTATTTTCTTGGTGCCCGCCATCACCATGCGCTCGTTCGCTGAGGAAAAGAAAAGCGGCACCCTCGAACTGCTGTTCACCAAACCACTCACCGACAACCAAATCATTGGTGCCAAATTTTTAGCTTGCCTTACCTTACTGGTTATCACGCTGATACCCACACTGGTTTATGTCGTCACGGTGTATCTCATCGGTAATCCCGTGGGCAACATCGATATGGGCAGCACCTGGGGCTCTTACCTCGGACTCATTCTCTTGGGTTCCACTTTTATCGCCATCGGCCTGTTTTCTTCTTCAATCACCAACAACCAAATTGTGGCCTTCATCATTGCAGCCCTGCTCTGCTTCATCATGTTCTTCGCCTTCGACTTCATCTACTCCTTCTCCGCCCTCGGCAATTTCGGCTACTACATCAAAACCTTGGGTATCGCTGAGCACTATTCCGCTATCAGCAAAGGCGTTATCGACAGCCGCGACCTGATATACTTCCTCAGCGTCATATTCCTCTTCTTATTCGGCACCAAAATCGTATTGTTAAACAGAAAATGGTAAATCTTCTATAGTCATGAAAGAAAAAAACAACAACAGCCAGCGTTTTAAGAAGAATGCCATCACCGGATTGATTGTCAGCCTGCTCATCCTGATCGCCGTCAATATTCTCTCTTCTTTTTTCTTCTTCAGAATTGATTTGACCAAGGATAAAAGACTCTCCCTTTCACCCACCACGATTCAGATGCTGAAGAACTTGGATGACAAGGTTTATATCCGTGTTTTTCTAAAAGGAGACAATCTTCCTGCTGATTATCAGTTATTTAGAGAGAAAACAAGAGATATGCTTCAGGAATTCAGAAGCTATTCCAAAAATATCCATGTTGAATTTATTGATCCTGTGAAGGACAAAACGCCAGAAGAGGTCAACACAATTTTCGGCGAGTTTGCCCAGAAGGGGCTGAAGCCTATCCCCATCAGCCGAGAGGATGCCAGCGGTTTCTCCACCCACTACATCGTGCCGGGAGCTATGATTGCCTATCACAACCAGGAGTATCCCGCCACCCTGATTGTAGCCGACCCCAGCGGCAACGACTGGCTGGAATACTCTATTCAGGAACTGGAATACAACCTCGTTTCCTCCATCCGCAAACTCATGACCGAAGGCAAACCTAAGGTGGCGTTTCTGGACGGACACGGCGAGATGGACTTCTATTCCACCTCGTGGATGGCTTGGCAACTGCAACGCTTTTACAATGTGGACCGTGTGCGCATCAACGGCAGAGTGAATGCCTTAAACAATATCGCCATTGAAGACTCTGTCAGTCAAACATTAACTGTGCGCGGCAATAAATACGATGTATTGATTGTGGCCCAGCCTACGGAGCCTTTCCCTGATGCTGACAAGTATGTGATAGACCAGTTCCTGATGAAAGGCGGCAAGATTCTCTGGCTGATCGACGCTACCGACGCCTCCGCCGACAGTTTGCAGGACCGTCCCGAATTCTTCGCCACCCCCCGTAACCTGCGCCTCAACGACCTGTTTTTCAGCTATGGTGTACGTCTGAATCCCAACCTGATCCAAGACCTTAGCTGCCAACAGATTCCCATCGGTGTGGGCCAGATTGGCGACCAGCAGCAATACAAGTTCATGAACTTTCCCTATTGCCTCAAAGTGGTCAACTTTACCGATCATCCTATTGTGCGCAATATCAAAGAAATAAAGTCTGATTTTACAGGTACCATCGACTTTGTAGGTAAGGAAAATGAGCTGAAAAAGACGCCCTTGTTGTTGACGTCAGAACGTACCAAAATCGTGCCTGCCCCTGCCATTGTTACCATCAATGTGGGCTTGGCAACGCCTAATCTACAGGAATACGCTTTCAAATACCTGCCTATCGCCGCTATCGTGGAGGGTTCCTTTGAGTCAGCTTTTAACGGCATCCTGCCCATTGAGTTTGACACCATGAAAGCCCTCGGTTTCTTGCAGAAGAGTGAGCCCACTCGCCAGATTTTTGTGGCCGACGGCGACATCATCCGCAACTTCATCGACCGCCAGCGCAACCAGCCCTACCCCACTGGCTATGACATCTACACTGGCGTGATGTACGACAACACCGACTTCCTGCTCAACTGCATCAACTACCTCTGCGATGATGACGACCTGCTGCAAATCCGCGCCAAAAACTTCAAAATCGGTTCTTTGGATCCCGTCAAAATCAGAAACCACAAGAATCTGTATTCAGTTTTGAATATTGTGATTCCTTTGGCATTAATTCTGATTATGGGAATTATCCTGATTATCATCCGAAAGCTTAAATATAGCAGAAAATAAAACACTGTGTCACAGCTCATTGAACAAATCCTGCAACACAAAAGCGTTTCGTTTGTCGGCATGGAGAAAAACACCGGCAAGACGGAAAGTCTCAATTATGTGTTGCGCGAGCTGTACCAGACGGATAAGAAAATTGCCATCACCTCTATCGGTATCGACGGCGAGAGTGTGGACCAGGTGACCGAGACACCCAAGCCGGAGATTGAACTGGCCAAAGGCACCATTTTCATCACTTCTGAAAAACATTACAAGGAAAAACGCCCTACCTCCGACATTCTGGACATTTCCAACTTCAGCACTTCATTAGGCAGATTAGTCACCGCCAAGGCTTTGCAACGAGGGAAGGCCATCATTTCAGGCCCCAGCTCCACCGGCCGCCTCAAACAAGTGCTGGCCGAGATGCCTCGCTATGGCGTGGACATTACCTTGGTGGACGGTGCACTGTCCCGCAAAAGTTTTGGTGCCCCCACCATCACTGAGAGCCTCATTCTGAGCACTGGAGCCGCCTTGTCGCCCCACCTGCCAGAGCTGATTCGCAAGACCCAGTTCACCTGCCGTCTCATCCATTTGCCTGCCTTCACAGCCACCAACACCGACTGTCTCGCCGATGTCAACTCTGGCTTATGGGCACAGGATTCTGAGGGCCAGTGGCACGATTTGGAAATCCCCTCCACCCTGCTGCTGGACAAGTACAAAGACCGCTTGTTCAAATATGGCAACAACTTTTACATCGGAGGCATCGTCACCGACAAAATCTTCGACTATCTAAGAATGCAGCCGAATATCAGCAAGACCATTGTCATCGTGAAAGATTTTACCAAAATCTTCGCCGTTCCCGAGTCAGTCAATGCCTTCCTGAAGAAAGGCGGGCAATTATTTGTGTTGTATGCGGCGAAACTGTTAGCGGTGTGTGTCAACCCCACCTCCCCCACTGGCTATAACATCAACTCCGCCCTCCTCCGTGAAAAAATGTCAGAGGCGTTGCAGTTACCGGTGTATGATGTGAAACAAATTTAGTGGTCAGGGGACAGGGGACAGATGTAATAAAGATATATTCCTAGTGAGACGAAATTAATAATATACAAAAGATGGTATTAGGCATAGTCATTTTATTCCTATTCGCAATCAGCATTGGCCTCAGCGGGCGTGTGCTTTTTGCCATCAAAGATGGACAAATTGTCAAGCACGTCCGTTTCCTAAAATACGTGAATGTCATTCACCTTATCGCCGTAGGCTTATGGTTATTAACTCTTCCCTTGTCTGATGTTTTTATGTGGGGCAAAGGCGAAGCAATATTATTTTTTTTCATATACGCCCTGTTCGGTGTGACAGCATTGATAAGTAATATCGTTGTTCTTGTAGGACAATACATAAGCAAGAATAATTCGGGGGAATAATATCCCGTTAGGGATTTAACATCAATAGAACACATAGTATCATAGCACAATTATATCCCGTTAGGGATTTAATTTCAATAGATACGGAACATCATGACACATTTCTATCCCGTAAGGGATTTAATATAATTATATTAAACCCTCTGCGAGGGTAATTAGGAATGGAAACGCCTGACGATTTCTATTGAAATTAAACCCTCTTACGAGGGTATAAATATTGATAAATTCATACCAACATCTATTGATATTTATTCCCCTGACGGGGAAATAATATCCCGAAGGGATTCAATCTCAATAGAATACACGATATCATTATACCTATCATATCCCGTTAGGGATTTAATATGTACATTAAAACCTTTTGCGGTGGTATAAAATGGAAATTCCCTTATTTTATCAACCCTAACAGGTAATTGCCGTACCCGCTCTTCAATAGCGGCTGGGCGATTTCTTCCAATTTGGCGGCATCAATAAATCCTTGACGGTAAGCCACTTCCTCAATGCAACCCACTTTCAGGCCCTGACGGTCCTCCACCACTTGCACAAACTGGGTGGCATCAATCAGCGACTTGAAAGTACCTGTGTCAAGCCAAGCAGTTCCACGATCCATCTTGCAAACTTTCAGCTTGCCAGCTGCCAGGTAATATTTGTTGACGTCGGTAATTTCATACTCACCGCGAGCACTGGGTTTGATGTTCTTGGCCACCTCAACGACCGTATTATCATAGAAATACAAGCCCGGCACCGCATAATTGGACTTAGGCTGTTTCGGCTTTTCTTCAATGGAAACGGCAATCATGTCCTCGTTGAACTCCACAACACCATAGCGTTCGGGGTCGGAAACATGATAGGCGAAAATGACACCACCATCGGGATCATTGTTTTCGGACAAATGCCTTTCGAAACCACCACCATAGAAAATATTGTCACCCAACACCAAGGCAGCTTTGTCCTGGCCGATGAAATCAGCTCCTAACACAAATGCCTGGGCCAGTCCGTTGGGTACATGCTGCACCACATATTGGAAGTTGCAACCCAAGCGGGAGCCATCACCCAAAAGACGCTCAAAATGCGGCAGGTCATGCGGAGTGGAGATAATCAGAATATCCCGAATGCCCGCTTGCATCAAGGTGGACAGCGGATAATAAATCATCGGTTTGTCATAAATCGGCATCAACTGCTTGCTCATGGCAAGTGTGATGGGGTGTAATCTGGTGCCGGAGCCTCCGGCAAGGATGATACCTTTCATATGTATATAATTTTTTGTTTTGTTTCTTTTTACTACCCCGCCCTTCGGGCACCCCTTCTAAAAGAAGGGGAATTTTCAACTGTCTACTTTAGAAGTCTAATCCCATCTCCACCTTGGCGGCGTCGCTCATCATCTCAAAATCCCAGGGCGGATCGAAGGTCAAACGAAGGGAAACGCCCTTCACTCCCTCTATCTCTGACACCTTCTTCTTCACCTCCACCGGCAGTGATTCAGCTACCGGGCAGTTGGGAGCAGTAAGGGTCATCAGGATATTGACAATATTATCTTCTTGAATTTCAATATTATAAATAAAACCCAAATCCCAAATATTCACTGGAATTTCTGGGTCATAAATGGTGGATAGCACTTCAATAATCTGTTCTCTCGTCGGCATAACTTCACGAAATAAAATGCAAAGATAGTAAAATTTTTAATGTGCTAATGAGACAATGTGCTAATGAGACAATGTGCTAATGAGACAATTGAAATTTTCTGTATTTTTGCTTTTTCATATTAAAACAAAAAAATGAAGAAAATCATTTTATTCCTAATTGCCGTTATGTTGCTGACTGTCAGTTGCCGACAGGGTTATGACAACAGCGACAAGATGATTTTCCGCTATAATGAGTCGTCGGGCATCAACAGCCTTGACCCAGCTTTCTCTGCCGGCCAATCCATCATCTGGCCCTGCAACCTGCTGTACAATGGCCTTGTTGACCTGGATGAGCAGATGCGTATTGTGCCCAGCATCGCCAAATCGTGGACCATCTCGGCCGACGGCACCGTCTATACCTTCACCCTGCGCGACGATGTGTATTTCCATCAAACGGATTTCTTCCCGCAAAAGCGCAAAGTCACCGCTGAAGACTTTGTCTATAGCCTCGGCCGTATCGTCGATGGCAGCGTGGCCTCGCCAGGAGCCTGGATTTTCCAAAAAGTGAAACGCGACAGCGAAGGCAAACCGGCCTTCAAAGCTCTCAACGATAGCACCTTTCAAATCACTCTATCTGAAGACTTTCCTCCGTTCTTGGGCATCTTGGCCATGAAATACTGCTCGGTGGTGCCCCGTGAGGTGGTGGAGAAATACGGCAAAGATTTCCGTACCCATCCCGTAGGTACCGGCCCGTTCAAATTCCAGATTTGGGAGGAAGGCGTAAAATTGGTGCTCCGTAAAAATTCCGACTATTTCGAGACCGACGAAGAAGGCAACCGCCTACCCTACCTGGATGCCGTCGCCATCACGTTTATCGTGGACAAGCAATCGGTGTTCATGGAGTTTATGAAAGGCTCGCTGGATTTCATGTCGGGTATTGACGCCTGCTACAAGGATGCTTTGCTGACCAAGACTGGCGAGTTGAATCCCGACTATGCCGACCGTGTCCAACTGTTGACAGGCCCCTACCTCAACACCGAATACTTGGGTTTCATGCTAAAAGATGACGGCCAAGACAATCCCTTGCTGAAAAAAGAGGTGCGACAGGCTATCAACTACGGTTTCGACCGCGAGAAGATGATGCGCTACCTGCGCAACAACACGGGCTATCCCGGCACCAGCGGTTTTGTGCCGATGGGCTTGTCCTCTTTTGACACCTCCAAGGTGAAAGGCTATAACTACAATCCCGCCAAAGCGTTGGAACTATTAGCCAAGGCTGGCTATCCCAACGGCAAAGGACTTTCGCCCATTCCGCTTTCCGTATCTGCCAACTATCTCGACATCAGCCAGTATATCCAGCACGAATTGGAGCAAATCGGCATTCCCATCACGCTTGATGTACAACAGGCTGCCCAACAGCGGCAGATGATGCGCAACTACCAGCTACCCTTCTTCCGTGGCTCTTGGATTTGTGACTACCCCGACCCTGAAAATTACTTGTCCTTGTTCTACTCCAAAAACCTCCAACCCAACGGTTCCAACTACACCCACTATGTTAACCCAAAATATGACAAGCTCTTCGAAAAATCTCAACGCTGCCTCAACGATTCCCTCCGCAACCTATACTACACCCAACTCGATGCCATGCTGATGGAAGACGCCCCTGTGGTGGTGCTGTATTACGACAAAGTGCTGCGTTTCACTGGCATCAACGTGGAAGGTCTGGGCACAAACCCAATTAACATGTTGGACCTGCGACGAGTAAAAATAAAGTTGAAAACTGAAAACTGAAAGTTGAAAGTTTTACTACCCCGGCCTTCGGCCACCCCTTCTTAAAGAAGGGGAATTTAAACTCCCCTCGAGCACGAAGTGCGAGACTCCCCTCATGCAAAGCATGACTCCCCTTGAGCGAAGCGAAACTCCCCCTACTAACACTGCAACCTGTAACCTGTAACCTGTAACCTAAAAATTGGCACATTAGCACATTAACTAATTAGCACATTATAAACATGTTATTCAAAGATGTTTTAGTGGATGAGTCCCTGAAAAAGCGCCTCATCAGTTTGGTAAAAGAAAACCGCATCAGCCATGCGCAATTGTTCCTCGCACCAGCGGGTTCACATGCCTTTGCTTTGGCCATGGCCTACGCCCAATATATTTGTTGTGAGCATCCCGGAGAGGATGACTCCTGCGGCGTATGCCCCTCGTGCGCCAAGTTTGCCAAGCTATCGCACCCTGACGTCCACATCATCTTCCCGAACTGCACCACCACAGAAGTCAAGAAAGACCCGGTTTTCACCAAATTCGCCGCCAAGTTCCGCCAGTTTGTTCTCGACCACAACTACCATATCGATATCAACGACTGGCTGATGGAATTGGGTGGAGAAAACAAACAAGCATTTATCAACACCCGTGACTGCTCTTATATCGTCAACCAGAACAGCATCAAATCGTATGAAGGAGGATACAAAATATATATTTTATGGTCAGCGGACCGCCTGTATCGGGATGCGGCGCCTAAACTTTTGAAAACGCTGGAAGAGCCTGAAAACAAGACACTTTTTATCCTCATCACAGAAAATACCGACAAGATGCTCACCACCATACTGTCGCGTACACAATTGGTCAAAATACCCAAGCTGAAAACGGAAGTCATCCAACAGCAACTGACAAAAGACTTCAATATCAGTGAAGAAGAAGCAGCCGATGTGGCAGTTTTGGCAGATGGCAACTATAACCGTGCCATCGAACTGATAAACGACGAAAGCGAATACAAGGAGACACTGGCCCAAATCCAACTGCTCTTAAGCAGTATGCATGCCCTTTCACAACCCGTTCCTAACAAATCGGAAGTCAACTATTTAGAAGTTCGTGACTGCATTGATGCCATCATTTCACACGGACGCGAATACCAGAAAAACTTCCTTTCCGCCTTCATCCGTATTCTGCGCGCCATGCTCATGAAGAACAGCCATCAAGATGCCGTCAGCAAGGCCAGCAACACAGAAAACACTATCATTGAACACTATACTAAGCTTTTCAACTTGAAAAATGTGTCACAGATTTTCGACGAATGCAATAAAGCCCTATACCACATCGAACGCAATGGAAACTCTTCGTTAGTTTTTACCGATTGGTACCTGAAGGTGTCAGAGCTGATTGCTCCTCGCCCTTGACACGCGGAATAGGTCTCACATACAACTCTTCAACGGACTTCGGACGATAATACTGCAACCATCTGAAATCCTTAAGTTGACGATCTTTTTCTGGTAATTCGCTATCAGAATAGATCTTTCCATCAGGGTCATTATAAAATACGATACCATCTATCTCATTCTCCGAAAGAATAATCTTCATCTCACTGGTGGCAGATACATTCACTCCCAACAGCGCGGTGTCCTCATCTGTAATGAAATACACACATTCGGCATTGTTGTAAACATATACCGTCTGCAACTGCTTTTCCACTATATGACCTTCAATCCTTGCACCTTTTATCTGATTGAATTCAGTCTCTTCAAATACAGACGAGACTATAAACCCCGATTTTATCAGCGTAACAATCACATTCACAGAATCTTTCAAATAAAAAGTGATAGTATCCGCGGTCAGCTGATTCTCACTTGACCACATCACCGGATTATGGAACATCAGGATAAGCGAATCCTTGACATTATATGCCAGCGAATCACAGGCTCCCTGCATGTCATGACGGTAAAACTTCACCCTGTTATAGGCCGAAATATTTTGCGGATCCTGCAAGCTGTCGAACAAAATCCGTAATGTATCGCAATGCAGATACAGCGAGTCCTTACTTTCGTCAATCAAAATCAGCTGATTGCTGTCGGTAGCGGTGGAATAGCCGCCCAGCTCATGATGTTCCACGTAATTTCCTTTCAACACATAGCCCTTCACCGTATCTGAAATCACCACGTTATTCCATCCTATTCCATAACGGAGATTCCGGTCATAATATACACTGTCCGCCACAAGTTTCTGCGTGGAATTATACAATTCAACATCACCGACAAGCGTAGCCAAATCTGATTTGGTCTCATACCAACCGGAAGAGGTGTATATGGTGTTCTCATCCGAAACCATGTGAGTACGGGAAACAAAATAGACGGTTTCCTGTAAGGTATTATATAACAACGTATCACAGTCCATCATATAACTTGAGCTCTGCAATAAGACACTGTCTTGCAACCAGACCTCATCAGTTTTGGTGTAATAATGGCCCACCTTACTGCTCAAGGTATCTTCCACATTAATCATGGTGCCGCCCGTAAGATAATAACCGACATCAGTACCCAGATCATATATCAAACTGTCCGAATAAAGATGCGAGACTCCATGCACCATCTCCACATTTCTGGCGATGGAAGCGGTCTTCTCATTGCCGCTGTAATAGGCTTTTTTGCCATACAAGCGCACCGAGTCGCCGATCAGAATCCGCACGGGTTTTCCGAAAGCAATCAGGTAATTATCATCCTCGTAGTAATAGGCGCTATCGCAATAGCCGGTGGTATTCTCATGCTGGAAAACCACATGACCTAAAAGACGTTGGGCTCCGGGCAGAAAACCCTCGTCGTATTCCAACAAATCGGCCCGGGTATTGATTTTCTTGTTCGACTGCGCATAGCACATCACTTGCGTCATCAGCAGACACAGGCAAACAAAAATCACCCTGGGAAAAAACTTGCCCCTATTCATCAACTACCATTTTTCCATTTACACTGACAATCCTATCATCCTTATACACAGTTATTTTTATCGTATCACCTTCGTTATCCAACTCAATATCTTCCCCATTCTTTTTATTATCCTTATAATGAATTTCTTTGATCAGATTACCATTTAAGTTATAACCCTTCTGAACTCCAGTCCCTTTTTCATAATGTCCTTCTCCAATCAACACCCCTCTGTCATCATAATAAAACCAGTCACCATCGAATAGGTCCTCATAGAAACAGCCCTGCTCAACCACCTCTCCATTAGGGTAATACGACACATACTGACCATGTTTTTTGCCATGAAGGTAATTAATAACAGAAGTTCTGTATCCTTTGATATGATAACATTCCTCCACGCCCTCCAACAAATCATTCTGATAGGTGCATCTGGTTTCCAAACGGCCATTGATATAATATTTGGTAAAATTACCATGACGTTTGCCATTCCTCATCTCCACTTCGATTTTCAAGGGATGGGGAGCGTTAATGAAATAGTACTTGCACAAGCCGTTTTCCTTACCGAAACGATAAGGTATTGATGACTTTACACTTCCGTCTTCAAAATACTCCACTTTAGTTTTCGTACATGCCGAAAAAACAATCGCTATCAGCACCAGAAGAGCTATTATTTTTAGATTTTTCATGTTATTTTAATTAAGAACCAAGAGTTAAGAATGTGTTATTACCGAATTTTGAATTATATTTATGACACTACCCCGGCCTACGGCCACCCCTTCTATAAGAAGGGGAATTTATTGTTATCAAATGACCGTAAATAATAACGACAACAGCCATCCAAGATAAGTGCCCACGGCATAACCCACCAAACCGATGACAATACCGCTAATCAGCACTTTGCGGTTACCCATGGCACCAACCACTGGCGGAATGAATGGAGGAGAGCACAGCAGACCCACCTGACCAACCACAAACAAATCGCCCTCCACCTTGAAGATACGGCAGATAATCAGGTGTATCACCAAAGCAACCAACATGATGAAAGCTATAAAGCCCATCACCGCCAACGCCGAGGAGTCAATGCTGTAAATATCGAATTTGGAAGCCACCACCACACTGAAAATCAGAATAAAAAACATGCCCAACTCAAAAGTTTTAGGGAGATTCCGTATCCATGGAACAAAAGAAGCGGCAATAGCCAAAGTGGTGATGGTAAGGATGATAACCAATTCATTGAGTTTGCCAGTTGTCAGCAAAGAGAGTCCCGCTCCAACAGCCAATATCAACACAGAGAGCAGCAAGCCTACCATCATCTTACCAAAAACACCCTTTGAAAACATGCCCTTATACTCCTCAAAACTATCGTCTTTTATTTCAATATTTTCCGAAGCCGGATTTGTCGCATTTTCTTTATAAGGGAGTAATTTGCGGAACAACTTATACCCTCCGGCCACAAAAAACATAATCAGCGGGAAAGTGACCAACATCTCAAAAGTCAAAGCGATGGACATAACGGTCTCATCGACATGTAAAGCGAGTCCCAAAGCGGAAAAATTCATGGTACCGCCCGTATAAATGCCTGTCATCATGGCCGCCACATCACCAAAATCCCTGATACCCGCATTGCGGAAAACGAAATAACCCAGAATCACCGAGGTCACAATCGCCACCAAACCTCCTATAAGCACAACAAAAGTTTTGGGAAGTGATTTGACCCACAATCTGAAATCCGAATTGAACAGCATCAGCGGAATAGCCAAAGGAACTGTAATATTCATCAACATATCGCTGATACTTTTCATTTGTCCGGCTCCCGACGCTTCTCCCGTCGGAATCACTCCACACAGGGCCAAAATAATACCCACCGCATACGCCATAATCACCGTCCCCACCTTCTTCGCCCAATCAAACTTGTTGTATAACAAGATGATAATGACCGGGGACAGAATGTACACTAAAGTTATCAATGTCACGTTCATACAATAGTAATTTAAATAAACTGCAAAAATACATAATTTTTTAATGTGCTAATTAATTTATGTGCTAATGTGCCGATTAATTTCGTGAAGACACATACTTCGTATGTTCGTGGAGACGTGAAGACGCTCACTTCGTTCGCTCGTTAAGACGATAACGTCTTGACGAATGAGCACTGCGAATGACTTAACGTCTTCACGAATGCACGCTGTGCATGTCTTAACGTTTTGACGCCTTAACGACAAACGCAATTAAACAAATAAACATTTCAACATGTCAACAATATTTACTATCTTTGCACGTTTATTCTGGCAACTATGGTAGAACTCATTTTAAATCAGATAAGAGACAAAAAAATCATCATTCTCGGCTTTGGCAGGGAAGGCGTCTCCTCTTACCGCTTCCTTAGGAAACACTTCCCCGACATGGATATTGTGGCTGCCGACAGAAGCGAGAATCTGAAAATTGACGAATACAAAAACGACAAACACCTGAAATTTGTCATAGGCAAAGATTATGACCGCAATCTGAATGACTACGACCTGATACTGAAAACCCCAGGTGTCAATCTGAACAATATCAACTATTTCATCCAGCCGCAAAGGATTACCTCACAAACAGAATTGTTCCTGTACGGATATAATCACCAGGTAATCGGAGTTACAGGCACCAAGGGCAAAAGTACCACTTCCTCGCTGATTTACCACATCTTGTCCAATAGCCGTGGAAACACCTTTCTGGCAGGCAATATCGGCATACCCTTCTTCGATATTGTGGACCAGTTGGATGATGATTCTGTCATCGTGGCAGAATTGTCGGCACACCAGCTTGAATACACCACCATTTCCCCTCATGTCGCCATTTTGCTCAACATCTATCAGGAGCATCTCGACCATTTTGCCTCTCTCAGCAACTACCAATTGGCCAAGATGAACATCACCAAGTATCAGGAAGAGTCCGATATTTTGATTTATAACGCTGAGGATGAGCATATTCCAAATCTCATCAAGAGCCACAACTACCAGCGCAAACTTTTCAAATTCAGCAGTCAACATGCCATCGACACCGGTTGCTATTGCATTGATGACACGGTGATGCGTGTGGACAAAGGTCAGGTGCTGAGCGAATACGACCTGTACCGCTACGACCACCTGCCGGGACGGCACAACTACAACAACATCATGGCCGCCATTCTTGCCGTGAAGCAGTTCGGCATCAGCGATGAGGATATCCTCAACAATCTGGCCACTTTTAAGGGTTTGGAGCATCGCATCGAATTGGTGGGCACTTATAATGGTGTCAAATTTTACAACGACAGCATCTCCACCATTCCCGAAGCAGCCATCGCGGCAGTCAAAGCGCTTCGCAAAGTCGATACCCTCATTATCGGGGGCTTCGACCGCGGCATCAGCTACGATATCCTGATTGACTATCTTCACGAGAACCCCATTTCTCATATCGTCTTCACGGGTCCCGCCGGCCAACGCATCAAAAGCGAGTGGGAAGCGAAATATCCTTTGCCAGAGTCTTTTATCATCGAAAACGATTTCTCCAAAATTGTCGATTACTGCATCCATAACACTACAGAAGGCAAAGTCTGCCTGCTTTCTCCCGCCGCTTCCAGCTACGACCAGTTCAAAAACTTCGAGGAAAGAGGCAAACGCTTCAAAGCCGAAGTCCATAAATATATTGACACCCTTAATACCAACGAAAATGAATAAAATCCCTTTTTTTATAATCTGTCTGACATTCCTGATGGTTTCCTGTGCCAATGCGCAATCAGAATATGACAACGACCTGCCAATAGAAACAGAAGAAGTGATTTCCATGGCCATGGACAACCCGAACTTCAACAAAACACCCGCTGTGAAACAGGAAGTATATGAAGAAGACCTCTCAGGCAACATCATCATTCTTGATGATGAGAGTTTCGCAGCCAGAATCACCAATATCGACAACGAGAAGGGACTGCAATACAAAGGCATGACCCCCTGTATTGTGGATTTTTATGCCGACTGGTGCCGCCCGTGCAGTGCTTTGCATCCCGTGCTGGTGGAACTGGCCAAGGAATATAAAGGCAAACTGATCATTTACAAAATCAATACCGACAAGGCCACCAGCACCGCCACAGCGTTAGGTATCACAAGTATTCCCACACTGCTTTTCTTCAAAAGGAACGCCCAACCGGGAGCCATAAAAGGCGCTCTGCCTAAAAAGGAATTAAAAGAAGTCATTGAGCAGTTTCTTAAAGAAGAATAATATTTTCTCGACTTGAAAAAAACATGTTTTTGCTTCTGGCTTAGCCTTATGCTTCTGTGCAACGCTTTTGCGCAGCTGTCTGACGCATGTACCACGACAGCCGAAAAACTGGAAAATATCGGGCAACGTTTCTCCCAGCTCAACAGTGAGGATCCGGAAGTCATCACCTTGCATAATCTTTTTTTACAGGACTGTCTAAAGGAACTCAATGCCATCAAAGACAATGGCGACGACCTCCTTTATTACTGCCAAAACAAGAAAGCGCTGCAGAAACAAGCATTGTTTTTGTTGTCCAAAGCCGACTCTCTCAACGAAGTCTTTGCCGAGCAAGTCAAAAAAGTGGATGAACTTTTTTACCAGAAAGCCAAGATCGAATACATTTTTGCCGATAATGACAAGGCAGAGTACTACCTCAACCGCGCCTTGCAGTTCAACAAGCACAATGTGGATGCGTTACTGCTAAAGGTCACGCTGAAATTTGAGGAAAAAGATTATGAGGAATGTTTGACACTGTTCAAAGAACTATTCAACCACAACGAGCTAAGCGAGCAGCAAGAAAATGAGATATACCAGCTGTCATCTGCCTATTACTACGAGGTTTATAATTTAGGCGACTCCTTGGTCAAAGCCGACAAGGGGGCTTACGCCATCGACTTGTTCCAGCTGTTGGAGACATTCTGTCACGAGATTCCCTCCTCCTACTGTAACGACGACTATTACCACGGCATCATGCGCTCGAAGCAAGGCGTTTATGATTCCTACATCGCCATTGCCCGCGCCGCCCGCGAACGCAAAAACTACGAGCTGGAGCGCAAATTCCTCCGCTATGCCGAGGAATACCTCAAAGAGAACGGTATGGAATAATATGCTTTTAAATATTTTTTGTACATTTGCATCGTGTTTTCACATAACATCACAAATTTTATTTTTTTATCTAAACCCATCAAGCAATGAAAATTCTTAAATCAAGCTTTATTTTGGCAGCCGTATTGTCAGTATTGATGCTTACGAGTTGTTCCAATAACAACGAAAACAAAAGTGAGAACGAAAGTGAATGCCGGGTGCAAAATTCAGAAATAGTGTCTTTCGACGAGGTGTTGATGACACGAAGAAGTGTCCGTAGCTACGATGCCAGCAAGACCATCACCGAAGAGGAAGTACGGGAGCTGCTCATTTCCACGCAAGAGGCACCTTCCTGGGCCAATCAACAACCCTCGAAATACTATGTGGCGATGAGTCCTGAAAAAATCGAGGCAGTAGCTAACTTGGTGGGCGAACGCAATAAGCAGAACATTGCCGGCGCTCCTGTTCTGATCGTGTCCACTTTCGAGAAAGGCAAGTCAGGTTTCTTTCAGGGCGAGCCTGCCAATGAAGTGGGCGATGGCTGGGGAGCCTACGACAACGGACTCAGCAACGCCTATTTTATCCTGAAAGCCCGTGCCAAAGGCTTCGACACACTCATCATGGGTATGCGCGACTCTGACGCTCTCCGCACCTTGTTCAACATCCCCGAAAACGAAGCTATTATGGCAGTCATCTCATTGGGATACAGAGCCGATGAGCCCAAACAACCCAAACACCGTCCTTTAGAGGAAATCGCACTGTTCTTTTAATACCCCTAAAGAAATTTCGAGTTCCAACCACGGATTCAGAGATCTATTGTAAAACATTACAACAATGAATTGGCACGAATTGTATGACCTTGCACTACAGATTGCCACAAAAGCGCACGAGGGACAAAAGGACAAGTCGGGATACGAATACATTATGCACCCGATAAGAGTGGCTGAGCGATGCAAAGACACACGGGCAAAAATTGTGGCCTTGCTGCACGACACCATAGAAGATACTTTCGTGACGACAGACTATCTGCGAAAACAAGGATTCCCCGACGAAACCATTGAGGGAGTATTGTCCGTCACAAAACGCGAAGGCGAATCGTATGACGAATTCGTGCGACGTGCCGCTGAAAACCCTCTCGGCAAAGAAGTGAAAAAAGCCGATTTAGAGGATAATATGGACATCCGCCGGCTGAAGGAACTCACAGATGAAGATGTCGGACGGCTGCGAAAGTACCTGCGGGCGTGGCAATTTCTGAACGAAACATAAATTATTATCGGATTATTCGGCCACGAATCATCAACAATAACCACAGACAAACAGTATAAACATACAGGTGCTTGTCGCCATGAATAGCTGGATGGTCAGAATCTCCGCAATGTCTTCACGTCAAAGGGATCAATGGAGAATATGTCGTCGCTGCTAACACGGATGACAAGCAAACCATCTTCGTGGGCAAGCTGATCCGCCCCTCCCTCGTAATTGATGGCAGCAATAGCGGCAATGACCTCCTTGCCGTCATATTCGGGAAAAAGAGTTCTAAACATTTCCATCTGCCGAACAAAACGCTTCACTTTCCTCTTTGTGAAATCAGCTTTGACCTCCACTGGCACGATGAATGTGTCATTGCCCAACAAAACATCCACTTCCATTTTGTTATTTGTCCCGGGCTGCTTCGGCCTTATGTTCTTTCCATAGTGAAGTAGATTTAATCCCGCATCCTTAAAGATCTTGTCAACGGCAGACCCCGCAAGGCCTTCCACAATGTGGCCTGTAGCACCAAGAAACTCGACGGAAATTCGTCTAATTGCCGCATTTGTCTCATCTCGACTCTCCTTCAACTCCTTTGCGAACTCTTCTTTACTTTCCTTCATCTCTTTTGCAAACTTTTCATCCCTTTCCTTCATCTCTTTTGCAAACTCTTCTTTACTTTCCTTCATCTCTCTATCAAACTTTTCATCCCTTTCTTTCATCTCCTTTGCGAACTCTTCTTTCCATTCCTTCATTTCTCTATCAAACTTTTCATCCCTTTCCTTCATCTCTTTTGCAAGGTTTTCATCCCTTTTCCTCATCTCCCTGTCAAACTTTTCGCTGCTTTTTTTCATCTGTTCTGAATTCTCCCCGAAAAGTTTTTTTAGCTCGTGGATTTGCATCTTATGTTCAATTATAGAGGCTTTTTGCAACTGGGCGATATCTTTCAAACACTCTTTTATAGCTTTAATACTACGATCGTGTTCCTGACGGGAATTTTCCAGCCATTCGTACCGTTCACGCATTTCCTGTGATAAACTACTATTATCCATACGCAACTTGTCAATTATGACATCCTGTCTGCCTATTCTTTCGGTATTCTCCAAGACCAGTTGTCGGAGTTGAGACTGATTGGATTCCATCAATGTGCTTGCCGTGATATTTTCCATTTCTTTCGAAATTATTTTTGTGTTCTTCAGTAATGATTTCTCGATACAAAAATACTACAATAAAACTTTACACAAGCAATAAGTTGAAAAATTTTTATCACCTGATAATCAATATATTGGGATAAAAAGATAAAATAAGACACAAAATATTTATTAATTTTAAATTTGTATTTCGAAAGTTTTTAGAATTATATCGGCACAATTTGCACACAAAGTGGAAAGTCAACAAAAAAATCTTGAAAATCTAAAAAAATTGGTGAGAAAAGAGTATGAACAAAAGTCCCTATTTACTCCTGTGGATTCAATGCCAACGGAGCACCCAACTTCTCGAAATTGGCATTGTTCCTCAAACGATAATAGTTTCCACTGTAATACAAATAGTATTGCTGATCATAATATACAATCTCCACTTTATCTGCGGATACCCCCTTGATTTGCAATATATTGCCTGAACAATAATAAGTCACCCTGTTCTTGATAGGAGTGTTCCACTGCTGAACCTCAAAATAGTCAATCACACCCTCTTCGGTCGAAATGTCTTTGAAGTCAGCATCCTTGCATCTTACCTTAACCTTCTTTTGGGCAAGCATCTTGTCAACAACAACCACATCATCATTTACGTCCTCGGATTTCTCCGCGTAACTGAAATCCACCTCGTCGTATGTCCCATCCGCATCATCAAGCATCAACGAATCAGTCATTTCCACATCTTCTTTGATGATGGATTTCACCGGCTCTGTACGCACCACATTTACATACTTCACAATCGTGTCCTTCGTGTTGTCCTGTCTGTATATGTGTTCTATGGTTTTGGTGAACGATCTTGAATTATTCTGAATCATGGAAAAAATGACAAAAGAAATCACACTGATGGCAAATCCCGCCAGCAATCCTATCGCGAAGAACAACCATTTCCTTTCTTTTTTCACCTGATTATCAGACATATACAAATATATTTAGCATTCACTTTTATGAAACAAAAATACAATTTATTTTTGATTTGTGTATAATATTTTCATCAATTTTCGATTGAAAATGTACCTCAATTAAAAAACAAATTCATTTTCAAAGAATCCCTTCCCCCCCTTATCCAAGGTAATTGTAAAATGCTTGGAAAAATAATCCATTCTATGTATAAAATATTTTTGTATTTTTGTAGTTTAAAACTGATTAATCGTAAGATATATAATAATGAAGAAATTTAGTGTTTTTCTAACCCTCGTAATCCTGTTTTTAAGCAGTATCTTTGCTCAAGAGACACCTGTCACCTGGACTTTCAAAACGGTAAAAGTCAACGACTCCATTGCGGAATTGCAGTTTCAAGCCGCCATCGAAGAGAATTGGCACCTGTACTCGCAAAGCCATAACAACGGCATGGAAATGCCCATCGAGTTCAGCTTTACCGACGCCAAAAACTATAAACGTATTGGCAAGGTCACCGAACCCAAGCCCATTGTGCATTATGATCCGATGTTCAACGACACCTCCAAGTTTTTTGTCAACAGTGTCACCTTCAAACAGAAAGTGAAGGTTCTGCAGAATGAACCCTTTGCCATTAAGGGCAGAATATCAGGACAATCATGCATTGACGGTCGTTGCGTTGCCCTCGACAAGAAATTCAGCTTCGACATCCAAGGCTTTGACCATGCGGTGGCGGCAGCAGCTGTACCGGAACAAGAAGATGCGGAAAACACTATAGCTGAAGATAATACAACCGCCTCTTTGGCCGAAGCCGCTGTCAACGACACCCCTAAAGAAGAAGAGTCACTATGGTCATTTTTTGTGGTAGCCTTCCTTGGTGGTTTAGTCGGTTTGCTCATGCCCTGCGTTTTCCCCATGATACCCATGACAGTTTCCTACTTCATGAAATCGGGAAGCAAGGCCAAGCTCCACGCCCTCATCTATGGGCTTTCCATTGTCGTCATTTATGTGATTTTCGGCATTATCCTGTCTCTGATTTTCGGACCCGACTTTGCCAATATCCTCAGCACCCACTGGATTCCTAACATTTTGTTTGCCATTATTTTCATCATCTTCGCTCTTTCATTTTTCGGCTATTTTGAAATCACCTTGCCAAGCAGCTGGGTCAACAAATCCGCCAAAATGGAAAACACGGGTGGTATCATCGGTATCTTTTTCATGGCACTGACCTTGGTGCTGGTGTCTTTCTCCTGCACCCTGCCCATCGCCGGCGCCGTTGCCCTCAACTCTGTTGGTGGTTCTTTGGTAAAGCCCATCATCGGCATGTTGGGGTTCTCCTTGGGTATCGCTATTCCCTTTACTCTTTTCGCCTTTTTCCCCGGTTTGCTGAAAAAAATGCCGAAATCCGGCGGCTGGATGAACACATTGAAAGTGGTGCTGGCTTTTGTCGAATTGGCTTTCGCCCTGAAATTCATCAACGTGCCCGACCAAACCTACCATTGGGGTATCCTCGACCGCGAAGTCTATTTGGCCCTGTGGATTGTACTCTTTTCCCTTATGGGCATTTATCTCCTCGGCAAAATCAAATTTCCTCTCGACGATGACATGCCCGTGCAGAAAAGTCCCTTCCGTTTCATGATGGCCATCATCACCTTTGCCTTCGTGGTCTATATGATTCCCGGCATGTTCGGTGCCCCTCTGAAAGCCATTTCCGGCTGGCTGCCACCTATGACCACCCAGGACTTCGACATCAACCAGGTTGTCCGTCAAGAGTCTGGCGCCAATAGCAACAACACCCTTCAAGTCAATGAGACCGCCTTATTCGGCGACCGTCTGGACCTGCCCCATGGCATCCAAGGCTATTTCGACTATGACCAGGCTCTGCGCGTGGCCCAACAGCTGAACAAACCCGTATTTATCGACTTTACAGGCCATGGTTGCGTCAACTGCCGCAATGTGGAAAATGCAGTCTGGATCGACCCGCAAGTACGGAAAATGTTCGCCGACGAATTTGTGGTGGTCGCAATGTATGTGGACGATAAAAAAATTAAACTTTCTGAAGATCAGCAAATCAAAGACGAGGATGGCGACCCCATCACCACCTTGGGAGGAAAGAACATGTATATTCAAAACACCATCTATCACGAGAACTCCCAGCCATGCTACTTCATCGTTGACCACGACGGATCAGTATTGGCAGGACCTACCTACTACGAATTAGACGTTAACAAATATATAGACTTCTTGAAATCAGGTATTAAAGCCTATCAAGAGAAACATCAATAAAAATGAAAGGAAGAAAAATACTGCTCGCACTCATTTCCGGACTCCTCCTATGGTTGTCGTGGAATCCCAACGGACTTCCGTTTCTGATTTTTTTCGCCTTCGTTCCCTTGCTGGTCATCAGTGATATGCTAATTAGTGAAGAACACAAACATTCCTCCGGGTTGGCATTTTGCTATGGCATAATCGCATTCCTGATATGGAATGTGGGCACCACCTGGTGGATTTTCAACAGCACCGGCCCCGGTGCCATCGTCACCTTTATCCTCAACAGCAGTTTCATGGCCTTGGTCTATTCCTTATGGCATTTCTGCCGCCGCAGAGGAATTCCCGAATGGTTGCAACCTGTCACCCTCATCTCTTTCTGGATGTCGTTCGAATTCCTGCACCTCAACTGGGACCTGACCTGGCCCTGGCTGAACCTCGGCAATGTGTTCGACAGCTGCACCCAATATGTGCAATGGTATGAATTCACCGGCACCTTCGGCGGAACCCTCTGGGTATTGGTAGCCAACTTCTTGATTTACTACACCATACGATATTTCCGAAGCGCCAAGAAAAAAGCCATCATTTCAGGTTCCATCTTTGTCTTGTGGATAGCCATTCCGATGGTAAGCTCTGTGATGATGTATCATCATTACAAGAATAATCTTAAGCATGACAATCCCGTGGAAGCCATTATCGTCCAACACAATACAGAGGCTTACGAGGAACAGTTCCGCATGTCGAACATCGAACACACCCTGCGTATTCTTGAAGTGGCTTATCCCCTCGTGACAGACAGCACTCAACTCGTCGTGACGGCAGAATCCTCCATTTCGCATACCATCTCTGCCAACGCCCTGTTAGACCGGAGCTATCCAGCGGAGAGCTATCTGTATTACGGCTTCACCGTCCTGGATTCTGTCATTGCCCACCACCCAAAACTCAACTTCATTTTGGGACTATCCACTTTTGAAACTTTCACCGAAGAACCAGATATTGTATATCTGAAACGTGAGGACGGACTTTACCAGTCGGTACACAACTCTGCCACCTGCTACAACAAATACGGTGTTACCGACCTGTACCACAAAAGCCGTTTAGTGCCTGGTGTGGAGAAGATGCCCTTCCCGAAATTGTTCTGGTTCCTGGAAGACTTGGTCATCAATTTGGGTGGCCCACGCACCTCACTGAGTCCCGACACCGCCCAACACGCCTTTTACACCACCATCAACGATGGCACAGTCAAGGTGGGGACAGTCATTTGCTATGAATCCGCATACGGTGAGATTTTCTCCGACTTTGTCAAAGACGGGGCACAGCTGATGGCAGTCATCACCAACGATGCCTGGTGGGGCGACACACCGGGCTATAAGCAGCACTTCCTCTTCTCGCGCCTACGCGCCATAGAGAGCCGCCGTACTGTGTTAAGATCCTCAAACCCTGGCATTTCCGCCTTCATCGATGAAAGCGGCGATGTGCACCAGGCCACCAAATACAACACCCGTCTGGCCATCAAGCAAAACGTTTATCCCAACGACTATATCACTTTCTACACCCGCCATGGCGACTACTTAGCCCGCATTGCAGTGGTGCTGGCCTCCATCTGCCTGCTCTGGACACTGCTGCTATGGGGAATAAAACTATTTCATAATTAACAATTTACAATTAATAATTATTAATTACCAACTATTAATTATTAATTCCATGAAAAAGACCATCCTCGCCACCCTATTCTTCCTCACCAGCGTTTTCGCGGCTTCCGCCCAAATCACCATGGGAGCAGAACGCACCGAGTTGTATTTCGACCAGCTGGAAGGTAAGAAAATAGCGGTCTGCGGCAACCAGTCCTCACGGGTGGGCAACAGCCATCTGGTGGACACGCTGGTGGCTTCAGGCTTCAACGTGGTGACCATTTTCTGTCCCGAGCATGGTTTCCGCGGTAATGCCGAGGCAGGCGCCCATATCAATTCCTCTGTTGATGAGAAAACTGGCATTCCTATCGTATCATTATACGGCAAAAACAAAAAACCTGACCTCAGCCAGCACAATATCGACCTGATTATCTTCGACATACAGGATGTTGGCTGTAGGTTTTACACCTATATTTCCACCCTTCACTATGTGATGGAGGCCGCCGCCGAAAACGATGTGGAAGTCATGATCCTCGACCGCCCCAACCCCAACGGCTATTTTGTTGACGGTCCCGTGTTGGATACCAACCTGCGTTCTTTTGTGGGCATGCACCCGATACCTGTGGTCCATGGTATGACTATCGGTGAGTATGGCCGCATGATCAATGGCGAGCAATGGTTGGCCAACGGGGTACAATGTAAGCTGCAAGTGGTGCCCATGGACAATTACGACCATAACACACGTTACAACTTGCCCATTGCCCCTTCGCCCAATCTTCAGACCGAGGAAGCCATTTACCTCTACCCTTCCCTCTGTCTTTTCGAAGGTACTCCTATTAGTATCGGACGAGGCACCAAAACACCCTTTCAGGTCTATGGTCATCCACAACTGACTGTCGGTGATTATTTTTTCACACCGATGCCGATTAAAGGAGTCTCTGAAAATCCGCCACAAAAAGGCTTGCAATGCAGGGGGTATAATCTTACTGCTATCGCCAGCGAGCAGATAAACAAAAATAATTGCTTTAATATCAGCTACCTCCTTGATGCCTACAAGCACTTCCCCGACAAGGCCAAATTCTTCAATGCCAATTTGTTCTTCGACAAACTAGCCGGAACAAGACAGCTGCGCAAAGACATCATCGCAGGCAAAAGCGAGCAAGAAATCCGTGTCTCTTGGAAACCACAACTGCAAGCATTCAAGGAAAAAAGACAAATGTATTTACTCTATCCCGATTTTGAATAATGTTGGAATACTTCCTCACACCCGACCTGAATATCTTTCTGTTTCTCAACGGATTGCATAGTTCATGGTCGGATGTGTTCTTCTACTGGGTCTCCAACCGTTTTATCTGGCTTCCTTTTTATGCACTACTGGCTTTTTTCCTCATACGGAAATGGAGAAAAAAATCCATTTCCATCTTTATAGCTTTGGTACTCTGCATTTTCCTTACCGACCAGAGTTGCAATCTCATCAAACACAGCGTACAGCGGCCACGGCCCAGTCATGAGCCAGGCTTATGCGAGCAGGTTCACTTGGTGGCCAAGCCCGACGGCACACTATACAGGGGAGGACCATACAGTTTTCCCTCTTCCCATGCCGCCAATGCCATGGCGATGGCCTTATTTGTCATCTTTTACCTTTCGGAGAAACGCAAGTGGGTTATCGCAGGCATGCTGTTATGGGTGCTGTTGTTAAGCTACAGCAGGATTTACTTAGGGGTACATTACCCAAGCGATCTGGTGGCAGGCTGGATACTTGGTTTCTGTTGGGCAGTTGTGCTGTGGAGAGCAGAAGATTGGTTTCGAAATTCACAATTCATGATTCATGATTCATGATTTTACAATTCATGATTTTACACACAGTATTATCGATAAAGAAAAAAATTTCATATTTCTGTGCAACATTTTTCTTTTTTTTTCGTCATCATATTATGATAGTATTTTTTTGATAAAATAAATATTGGAGTTATGCGTAAAACAAAGTTATTATCCTTTTTATTTTGTGTCTTTACATGTTTTACATCGTTTGGCCAAGGTGTATTTGATCCATGTGGCCCCACAGGTGAAATAAGACCTGCCTGCGCAGGAGATAACAATTATAACGTGGCATACAATTCTGTGACCGGACAATCTTCAGGCACAGACAATGGGTGGTACACCAGCCAGAATCTGAACACCTGTTTATCCTCTTCTCCCAATGCAAGCTGGTACGCTTTACAAATCGCAGCACCTGGTGACTTGCTTCTATATATATATCAATACTCTGGGGTACTCCCCAATGGTCAACCTGATCCAAGCAGTACTCCACGAGATGTGGATTTCGCATGTTGGGGTCCCTTTTCCACATTCGAGGTATATAACACAGCTGAACTACATTCAAAACTATGCAATGGTACTTTTACCTTATCCAGTGGCGGAAGCACACATAGGCCTTCAAACGGCAATCATAGTAATAATAACACAGGAGGCTACCCTATAGACAACAATCCTAATGATCCCGATGTCATTCCTATTGTGGACTGCAGTTATGCTGCAGACGGTACCGAATGGTGCTTCATTCCTAATGCACAACAGGGAGATTGGTATTTACTATTAATTTGCAATTATAATGGTGGTAATGGTCACTTTGGCTTCCAACCTCAAACTACCGGCATTAACCCCAACAACCAAGGTACAACTAACTGCCAAGCGCTAAACTGCATTGAAACAACTAATGCGATGCCCTGTGAAGGATCTTCTTTTAGTTTATATTGCACAGAAGCACGGTCAACACTACCGAGCAATGTTCAATATAAGTGGATAGCACCCAATGGTACCGTATTGGGTATTACCACGAATCCGGATTCTGTTTTCACTCTAACTGCTAATATCAACATGTCAGGACAATTTGAATTGGTGTTGATGAATTTAAGAGATAATGCTGGCAATCCTATACCAGATCGCCATGGATTTATTGATATTGCTGTTCAACAAACCCCAGCAGTCATCACCGCCAGCGAAACAGTTATCTGTAAAGGAGACAGCATAATCTTAAGAACTCCATACAGGGACGTTTACACCAGTGATTATGAAGGATATACCCGTTGGTTTTATCAAAACCAAGATGGCAGCCCTATTAGTACCGATACATCCCTGATTGTTTATCCCACCGAAGATTGTAACTATATCTTAAAAGTAAAAGATGGCTCATCAGAATGTAACAATGCTGACACTATCAGCATTACTGTGAATCCCATTCCAGAAATCACACTTGTTGCGGGAGACACCAACCTTTGTCCTGGTGAACAAACCCAGATTACAGCAAATTGCGAGCAAAATGTAAGCTACAGATGGTCAAACGGCGCCACAACAGCCACCATTACCGCCGAACCTTCGGAAACCCGCACCTATACGGTCAACGTGAAGTTAAGAGATGGCGCACAATGCGAGAAAGACAGCTCCATTGTCATCCATGTTGATGAAAACATACAACTTCGCTACGAAACAGAACCTTCTCATTGCGGACAGAGAACCGGCGAAATCACCATGCACGCCACAGGTGGCGACGGTACTTTTACCTTCACCAGTAGCCCTAACACGGCCACTTTCATTGACAGCATCGCCTCTAATCTCTTATCAGGCAGCTATATCGTTACCGCTACCGACGGCATGGCCTGTACCCAAAGCATTACTGTGGAAGTTCCCTCTATTCCCGGTCCCACACCATGCTTCCTATTCACCAGCAACGACAATGTTAACATGATTATCACCAACTGCACCCAAGGTGCTAACAATAACTACTTCTGGGATTTTGGTGATGGAGCAAACTCTACCGAAACCCACCCCGTCCACGAATATATGGAACCAGGACTTTATAGCGTAAGTCTGACCGTCGCCGATGACTTCAACTGCGTGGATTCCTTACGACAGGATTACAAAATCAATGGACCTGTGTATATTCCTAACGCATTCAGTCCCAATGGAGATGGTGTCAACGACGAATTATTTGTCATCGGCAAAACCATCCAGAAAGAAGAATTCTTCTGGGCTGTTTACGACCGCCATGGAACTTTGGTATTCCTAAGCCTTGACCCCACTATCGGTTGGGATGGCACTATACATGCCGGTAAGAACAAATTAAAAGATGCTTCGCCAGGCGTATATGTCTATCGCTTGAAATACAAAGACGTAAATGGCAACTACTTCGAACGCGACGGAAGTATTACTCTGATTAGATAGTTGACAGTTGACAGTTGACAGTTGACAGTTGACAATTGACAGTTGACAATTGACAGTTGACAGTTGACAGTTGACAGTTGACAGTTGACAGTTGACAATTGATAGTTGACAGTTGACAATTGATAATTGACAGTTGACAGTTGATAGTTGACAGTTGACAATTGATAGTTGACAGTTGACAGTTGACAGTTGACAATTGATAGTTGACAGTTGACAATTGATAGTTGACAATTGATAATTGACAGTTGCTAATTGACAATTGACAGTTATAGCTACAATTAACGGCAACCACAATTGTGCATTGTGAATTGTGAATTGTAAATTGTGAATTGTATTATCTCAGCAGGATCACGCTGCCACGGACAGAATGGGGCAAGCCATCCAAGTCTTCATACTTAATCTGATAGGTGTATGTTCCTTGAGGTGCCTGGTTTCTCCCGATATGTCCATCCCAGCCAAATTCAGGATTACGACTTACAAATACAAGTTCTCCCCAACGGTCAAATATCAGCATCTCATAATTATTCTCTGACATGGAATTCCCTATAGGCTTAAACACCCTGTTTTCCGCAATATCACTCTCAGGAATAAAAGCTGAGGGCAAATAGCAAGTTGGAACTTCACGAATAACGTACATCAACATGACAGAATCCACACATTGATTACCATCCTCCACCGTCAAAACCACAGGATAATTACCCGTCATATCGTAGGTGTGTGTAGGCTGCCATTCAGTGGAACTTTGCCCGTCACCAAAAGACCAATACCAAGAAACCACATTCTGAGGAGTGCAGTTGATGAAGGTCACACGCTTCTCGTTGGTGGTGTTGAATGCGAAACACGCATTAGGTCCAGGTATATCGTTCACTCTGAAATTCAAACTCAGACTACAACCATTACTATCGACCACCTGCACTGAATAATTACCCGCTCTAAGATGTTCAGCCGTATTGCTCGTGCTCACAGCAGGAGAAGACCAATTATAGGTAAACACACCAAAACCGCCTGAAGCAGCCACCTGAGCCGAACCGTCAGCCCGACCGCAATAAGCATCGGTCACATTTACCATATCGACTTGGTGAATAATGTTCTCAATGTTAAACTCCACGTCAGCAAAACAACTTATTGAGTCTATCATCTGCAGATGATAATGGCCGGCGGACAGACCTTCGAAATAAGCCTCCCTACCATCAGGCAAATACACATATCTGTATGGCAAAGTGCCTCCCGTAGCACCAACTTTTATCTCCCCGTTACTCTGATTGCAAGTGGCATTTACTATCATATTCAAAGCCAACTCAGGCTCTGTCGTAATGGTCAAGTACAAAGTGTCAACGCAAGCGCAACCATGCTGATCCTCATAATTATAGGTATGTATTCGTGTACCTATGTCATTATATGTGAAACCATGCCAAGTGTATGTATTCGGTGCACAAATAATTACCCGTTCCACGTTAGGCACGGCATGATGGACTGTCAAATGCAAGGTATCCACTTGTGTACATCCATTCAAGTCCGTGTGAGCATAAAGTTGAAGCCCACTTTGCGTGTATGTTGTGCCATGCCATACGAAAGAGTCACAAGCTGACGCCACTTCTGAGCCATGTACAGGTGGAGTAATGGTCAAGTGGAGGGTATCCACTTGCCAACAAGCATTAGCATCCGCATGTCCGTATGTATATACACCTGATTGATAGTATGTTGAACCATTCCACTGATAGGAGTCACAACTTTGTGCACTCATTGAGGCGGGGGAAGGATTATATATTGTCAACACCAGGGTATCAGTTCTGTCGCAACCATGCTCATCCACCACAGGATAAGGATAAACACCTGTGCTATTATAAGTTATGCCTTGCCATGAATAAAACGAGCACGTGTCTTTTTCAACTCTCACGGGTATCGCATGATAAACCGTCAGCCTCAAAGTATCCACCTGCATGCAGCCTTGTACATCCGACAAAGTATCCATATAGACACCACTTTGTATATAAACATGTCCTCGCCAAGCATAGAAAGAGCAAGTATCTTTCTCTGAGCTTCCGCCCTCCGCATGATAGACTGTCAAATGCAAGGTATCCACCTGCATACAGCTATTAATATCGGTTAATGTGTCCTTATAGACTCCTGTTTGCATATAGGTTTTCCCCCTCCAGGTATAAGCCCCGCAAGAAGTTTCGTGTTCTACCACAAAAGGTTTGGGCAATACTGTTAGAGTAAGCATCACGACACTGTCGCACGAAGATGAAGAGTTATAGGACCTTTCATAATGATGATCTCCTGTTGTCAAAGGACCATTGATTGTGAAATTCACGTCCTGATATGACTCGTTCCAACAGATAGTGTCACTATATCGCGTAGTATCGGAGAGGAACAAATCGACATGCTTAGTAGCAGAGGAAGAGCAGCCATAATTATTGGTCACTGAGACCACGTAATCAGTTGCTTGCGTTGGATGGACCCAGATCACGCGTGATGTCGCCCCTGTACTCCAACTATAGCTATTAGTAGAGCCATTAGGAGATGCCGTCAGCTGCACACTGTCTCCCTCACAAACCCGGTTTGCGCCAGAAATGCTCACATTCGGTACATTTCTGACTGTGACACTTCTGCTTGTGGAATTTGTACACCCATACTCATTGGTGGCGATTACACGATATGTCGTTGTGGATTGCGGAGAGACGATGATAGAGTCCTCCTCTGAAATTGTGGCCGTAGCGCTGCCTTGCCGCCATTGGTAACTTATACCACCAGAGGCATGTAATACTGTCGAGTCGCCTTTGCACACAGCCACGCTGGCAGGTGTGATAGAAGCCGTCAATGTAGGAAGAACCACAATGGTACATGAAGCGGAAGCAGAACAGCCATTGGTTGTTCCCACAACCTCATACGGAACACAGATGACTCCCAATTCGGAAGTTGTGGTAGGTGTGTGTGTTCTGATACGGCCTGTTGTATTATCATTCAACCAACGATAATTGGATGCGACGGCACCAGCCCCATTCGCGGTAAGCGTCACCGAGGTGCCACTGCATACCGTGTCATGATTGGCAGTAACAGTGATGTTGGGAATAGCCGAAATAGTAACATCAATATGGGATTCGCTGGCACTGATGCCAGGTCCTGTGGGCAACAGGTTATATTGTCCGGAATTTGCCGCGGTCACATTAGGAATACTCACCGTTGGCACGGTGGTGGTGGCTGTCCAGCCATTAGGACCAGACCAGTTGTATGCAGTGGCTCCAATGACAGGATTCGTGCATGTGAGAATCAAGGTATCACCTTCACACAAGGGATTGTTGTATGTGAATGGAGCTAGAATACTACAGTTTGTTGTGGCGGAGGAATTGCTTGTGGTATTGAAATTGATAGTTGCCATAGCGTTGCTATAATTCGTAATGAGCATCAAATACCACTGCCCAGTTTGTGCAAAAGGAATAAAACAGTCTTCCTCATAATCACTACTATAACTACAATCCACAATAGAATTATCTGAAACATTCAAATTTCCACAACAAAGTTTTTCAAGAAAATCAGCTTGACTTGCCGCATAAAATGGACCCCAACAAGCAAAATCCACATCATGATGACCCGTTTGTTCGATATGAATAGTCATACTGCCGGGATCGGAAATTTGCATATAATACCATGCTGGATTAGGCGTTGTTCTTAAACAATTCACCGAACTATTTCCCATAAATGACGAAACATCCGGGCTGTTGACACCTGAAGCATACGTAATTCCGTACGGATTTTCGTCAGTACAAAAAGGGTGAGCTGCAGTTTGCTGGGAACAAGGAGAGCCGTTGGCGGTGGATTGCTGCTGGCAATTGAGTTCCCCACAATTATCCTCACAACTGATAACAGCCGACCAGCCTGGCCTTGTAACAGAACCATCCGAATGAAAAACAAAGGTTAACGCACCCGTTGATGAAGTCACCGTGAAAGTATTCCTCAAACCTGAATATGTCCCCAAAAGTGCTCCCGAAGAATAAGTTCCGTCATGTATATACAATTTATCATTATTTGACTCTGTATTAAAACTGGAGAATGTCACTTGCAGACACGTACCTGGTATGGCAGACACAAAGGTTTGTGTGACATCCAAGTTATTACTATAATTTGAGGAGCCTCCCGGATCATAAAAATTTCTGGTTTGCGGACAGTATATCGTATCAACTCCAAAATGCATATTTTCAGATGATGGAGGCGGGGCTACACAACTGATAGTAGCCGACCAACCTGACCTATTTAACGACCCATCGGATCGGAATATGAAACACATAATCCCACTATATGATGTGATTGTAAAAGAGTTCATTGAACCCGAATATTCTCCGATCATTCCGAATAACCCATCATATACCAATAGTTCATCATAATTTGATTCCGTATTAAAACTGTTGAATGTTACCTGCAAACACATTCCTGGTGTAGCCGACACAAAGGTTACAGTATAATTCTGATTACTGCCATAATTACCATTTTGTCCTCCCGAATCATAGAAAGTACCCGAACAAGTGGTGATGGTTTGGCCGTTCAGTGCAGCGTTCAATATATAGGTCTGTCCATATAAGGAACCCCATAGCAGCGTCAGCAGTACACCTAAAAAGACAAACCTTCTAATCATTGCACAATAAGTATAAGATTGCAAAAATACATAATTTTATTGAACCTTATACAGATGTATATATTTTTTTTGTATTTTTGCCTCAGAATCAGTCTTAACCTAAAATCGAAAATTATGAAAAAAATCGCATTGTTTGTTTCAACCATTGTTTTAGCCGTTATTTTCTGTGCCTGCGGCAGCTCCTCAAGTCCCAAAGCGGTAGTCAATGATTACTACAAAGCCCTGAAAAACGGTGATTTTGAGAAGGCCTTGACCTACACCACCGCAAAAGACGAGGAAATTCAGCAACAAGTCAAAAAACTCCAGGATTTCAACTTCAAAGTTTCCGATTATGAAATCCTTTCGGAGAACATCGCCGAAGACGGTGAAAACGCCACCGTTGAGGTAAAGTACACTGCCTCCAACGCTTTCAAAGAGACACCCGAGGAGCAAACAGAAACCGTCAAACTGATTAAAGTTGATGGAAAATGGAAAATCAATGAATAAATTCCATTCCCTTATCACAAAAGGTAGAAATAAAGGCATCCTTATTTCTGCCTTTTTTGTTTTCATACTGACAGTATCAGGTTCCTGCGGACACAAAAACGAAGGCATTTTGTTCCAATTGCCCGAAGAGTGGGCCTTGCAAAGCGGAGACCTGGTTTTCCGTAAAGGGGGAAGTTTGATCAGTCATACCGTCACCTTTGCCGATACCGGCAGCGTATATTCCCATGTGGGCATGGTATTGTGGACCGCTGACGGTTGGAAAGTCCTGCATGCCGTCCCCAACGAGCGGGCCAGCAAACAGGAAAAAGACAGTGTGAAATTAGAGGACATCGGCGTTTTCTTCCGTTCCGACAGGGCTTCACACGGGGCGGTTTACCGCTTGGAGCCGCCACCATCATCAGACGACAGCCTCAAACTGCTGCAAAAAGGACTTGAAATATACCAGCGTCATCCGCTTTTTGACGGTGACTTCAACGACTTGGACAGCAATGCTTTCTATTGCACGGAGTTAGTCTGGTTTATTTACCGGAAGGAACTTGGCATCGACCTGTCACAGGGCCGCCGCCACAAAAAAGCGCTCTTTCCGCCCATGATATTCTGCTCCGACATCCTCACCCACCCCGAACTAAAAGAAATATACAAATTCTGACAACAGACCTTAAACTTCCCTCGAGCTAAGCGAGACTCCCCATGAGGGCGCAGCCCGAAACTCCCCTCAATGCGCAGCATGAGAGTCATTTCGAGCTAAGCGAGACGCCTCCTTTCAACTTTCCAAATCTTTTTTTATCACAATATCCGTTTGTATTAAAAAAATTATTATTTTTGCAGTTTGAAATATATTGGATGTAAAAGTAAAAAAAATAGATTATGAAAAAATTCAAATGTTTATTATCTTTAGTGTTAGCTGCAGCATTTGTCTTCTGCACATCTAACAGCTTTGCACAAAGCAACAACTGCAGAGATGAAAACGGAAACGTCAAAAAAGGCGGCATCGCTTTAACCCGCGATGATGATAACGGCAACCACAACACGCCAACTGCAGCCTTGTCTTATCCCAAATTCAAGGGCGGCTCACAGGCTTTGTACCGTTACATCTACAAGAACCAGCAGTATCCTCAGAATCTGAAGAGCCGTGGTATCAGCGGCCAGAGCCAGGTGCAGTTCATGGTGAACACCGACAGCACCATCACCGATGTGGAACTGTTCAAATCATCCGGTTACAAAGAATTTGACGACGAGGCTGTCCGTATTGTCAAATCATTCCCGAAATGGGTTCCCGCCAAGCAAGACTGCCAGGCTATTCCTTTGAAGACCGTGGTAACGATTCCGTTTGACGCCAGCAGAAAATAGGGAGAGACAGTTGACAATTGACGATTGACAATTAACAGTTAATAGTTAAGAGTTGATAGTTAAGGATTTAGAGTTAAAGGCCGTATAGTCTTTAACTCTTTTTTTTATTCCAAAAAATCATAACCCTGTTAATTCACTTGCTAATTAACCAATTTGCTAATTTGCCAATTAATAACTTTCCGTTTTCAACTTTCAGTTTAATTGGCACATTAAGTTAATCAGTCCAAACAAAACAAAAAAAGACGACCGGAGAATGGTCGTCTTTTATTTTGTTTGTTGCGAAAGTGGAGCGGAAGACGGGTCTCGAACCCGCTACCTACAGCTTGGAAGGCTGTCGCTCTGCCAAATGAGCTACTTCCGCAAGGGGATGTGGGAGGGGGAGGATTCGAACCTCCGAAGGCTTCGCCAACAGATTTACAGTCTGCCCCATTTGACCGCTCTGGTACCCTCCCAATTGAGCCGATAGACGGACTCGAACCGCCGACCGGCTGATTACAAATCAGCTGCTCTACCAACTGAGCTACATCGGCTTGAGATTTTTTACCCTTTCAAATAACATTCACCGTTTCAAAAAATCGGTTTGCAAAAATAGACTTTTTTTCAATACAAAAAACAAAATCAGATTATTTTTTTCAAAATCAAACATATCTCACACATTATCAAGAAGATATTTTTCAAAAAAATGCTATTTTAAACCTTTCCTGCCACTTAGTATCACACACTTTCAAGTGTGAAAATCTGATCTTTTCGGATAATTCATGATTATAATAACAAAAGACGCCCTATGAAACAGCAAAAAACACATTAGGATTTTTTAGGATTTTTTCACTATAAAATTTATCAACAATCGAAGATGATATACATAATTTTTGTATTTTTGCAGACTTAAAATTATAATGAGGAAAAAACGATAAAACAACTTTTATTATTAACCAAATTTATTTATTATGAAAAAACTCTTTACAACGATGCTGCTTGTGCTCGCATTAGTCATTGTGGGCAAGGCACAACAAGTACTGTTGAGCGAGGATTTCAACAATGGTTTCCCCTCAACATGGTACACTGTGGACGCTGACGGAGACGGTCACAATTGGGGCAACTTTGCCATGACTGGCCATTCCGGAGCAGAGACCGACAGCTGCGCAACCTCCCAGTCTTATACCAGCGCTGATGGTGCTCTCAATCCTAACAACTGGCTGATTACTCCTGCCATTTCTATCCCTGCTAACAGCTACCCCATGCTTACTTTCTGGGTATGTGCTCAGGATGCCAACTACCCAGCAGAACACTATGGCGTGTATGTAACCACCAGTACTGACTACATGAACCCCAACAACTATACCTTGTTGTTTGAGGAAACTTTGGATGCCAATGGTGGTTCCAGAGCCCAAGGTGCATGGAAACAGAAAACAGCCGTTTTGACCGCATACGCAGGACAGAGCGTTCACATTGCTTTCAGACACTTTAACTGCTCCGATGAATTTTACCTCAACTTGGACGATGTATCTATTGAAGTCATCACCGATCCTACTTTGTTTGTTTCTCCTGAATCTCTTCAATTCACCGCTGGTGCACTTGGCAGTGATTTCGGCAGAAAGAACATCTCTGTAACTGGTGTACTCTTGACTGACAATGTTACCATTTCTGTACCTGCCACTTCTCCTTTCGGCATTTCTACAGACACTATCACTTACAGCAAAACTGTAACCCTGACTCCTAACAACGGCAACGCCGCTGCAACTATCTATGTTGTCTTCAACCCCACTACCGTTGGTTATTATGAAGATGCTATCAGCGTCGTTTCAAATGGAGCACCCTCTTTCAACATTCCTGTAAAAGGTTTGGCCCTCGATTGCAGTCAGAGTATGACTATTCCTTGGTATGAAGACTTCGCCACTGAAGATTTTCCCGCCAACTGCTGGACTATGACTTCCACCGATACCGCAGACTATGAATCAGACGGACAAATTTATCCTGGCGTAAAGAGATATACTTGGTTCAACTCTATCACCAGCCAATATGCTTCTGTTGTTGGTCACGCTGACGCCGTTCAGGATGAGCATCTCTACACTCCTGTTTTCAATTTGAGCAACGCTACCGGTGCTGCTGACTTCCAATTTGAATTCAGAACCAACCCCAACATTGATGCATTGATTAACGGCGAAGTAAGATTCACCGTGAACATGAGCACTGATGGTGGTAACACCTTTACCACCATTTGGGATGTGGCAGATATTCGCGCTGAATACTCAGCCAACTGGGCTAGCTGGTCAGACATTTGGCCGGTAAGCATCAACATGGACCAGTATGTTGGCACCAACGCAAACATCCAATTCGACTTCCACTATGAAGCTGACATGGGTGCTGCTGACCAAGCTATTATCCAGAATGTGAAATTCACCAACTATTTCGATCCCAGAATGGATGTTACCACTGAAGATACCATCTCCGTATTTACATACGTTGGCAATCCTGAAGCAGTTATTATCCCCGTTGAAGGTCGTAACCTCAACAGCACAATTGCTGTAACCACCACTGCTCCTTTCGAAGTTTCAGCTGACGGCATTACTTTTGCCACTACCGCTACTCTTCCTGCTTTAGGTGGTAACTTGTATGCAAGATTCAACCCGACAACTGAAATGGTTGGCGCTAATGCTACCGTTACTATTGTCAACAACTATACCGACGCTACCGGCACCTATCCCAGCACCACTTTCAGCAAAACTGTTGTGATGTTAGGTAACTCATATGATTGTTCAGGTGTTGTACTGCCTATCGCAGAAAGTTTTGAGAGCGAAGAAGGTACCGTTCTGGCTCCTAACACTACTGAATACTGCTGGTCAGCATTCAAAGCTAACACTAGAGATGCTCAGAATGACATCATCAACTCCAATGACTACGCATACGATGGCAACCTGTCATTCCGTTTCTCCTCATTCAAATACAATGCTCAGCAAATTTACACCCAGTACCTCATTTCTCCTGAATTGAGTGCTACCAACCCCATGCTGGTAATGTTCAACTATGCTAACGCTTCCGCATTGAAAGATGAGACCTTCGCCGTTGGTTATTCAACTACTGGCAATGATGTCAACGACTTCACTTGGGAACCCGACATCGTTAACGCCGCCAACACTGATTGGCAGCTGTACCGCAACACCAACGTTCCCGCTAACGTGAAATATGTTGCTATCCAGTATAAATCACAGCGTCAGGCTTACTTGTACATTGATAACTTCCAGGTTATGGAAGCTCCCTCATGCATGTTCCCTGTTGAAGTAAGAGCTGAAAGCACTAACGAAAATAGCGCTAACATCATGTGGACTGCCGGTGCCAACGAAACCTCATGGGAAATCGTATATGGTACTGCTCCAGTTGATTTGACCGCTACTCCTACCTCAGTTACCACCCTGGGTACAACCCTGAGCGGTTTGACAGCTAACACCCATTATCAGGTAGCTGTTCGCGCCATCTGTGGTGACGGTCATAGCGATTGGTCAGAAGTTGCTGATTTCTGGACCACTACTACTCCTGCAACTATTCCTTATACCCAAACATTTGAAGAAAACGATGCTGACCGCGCTAACTGGGTACTCGTTAACGGTAACGAATCCAACTATTTCATGTATGGCAATATTCCTGGTTCAACTACAGGAAAAGCCCTGATGATCACTCAGGATGGTAGCACCAACACTTACCTCAATGCATCTGAGACTTCTAACTACAGCACCGTTTGGGCATATAGAGACATTCAATTCCCTGAAACCACAGCTGCTGGCTTCATGCTCACATTGAACTGGAAATGCTTCGGTGAAGTTGACTACGACTTTGGTGAAATGTTCATCGGTAACGCTACTGAAGTTACCAATTTCGAAAGAAATGAAAACGTTCCTGGTTTCATCGATGTCAATACTGCTCACTACACTCCCGCTGGCTTAACCAAATTAGATAGATTTGTAAACAAAGCCCAGATGCAGACTGGTGCATATATCATCCCCAGCAGTGGAAACGCTGGTCAGGTGAAACGTCTGTATTTCTTATGGACCAACGACTCCTTGAGTGGTGCTGAAACTCCTCTCGCTATTGACAACATCAATATTACAATCCCAGCATTCGCCAACATGAGCGGTACTGTTACCGACGACCAAACTGGCACAGCTATTCCTAACGCTACCATCAGCATGGTTTCCAACCAGGGCTTCTCCGCTTCTGCTACTACCGATGCTAATGGTCAATATACTATCAGCGATATCGTTGCTGGTTACTATACCATCGAAGTAAATGCTAATGGCTATCAGATGTTGAATACTGGTTATGCTTTGGCAGAAGGTGAAAACAACGTTGACTTCGAATTGACCGTTGAAGCATGCGCTATTATTCCTACTAATGTATCTTATACAGTGGAAGATGACAATGCAATCATTATCTGGGATAATATCGAAGATGGCGTAATGACTCAATGCAACAGTATGGATGCTGAATCCTCTATCGGTGCTGGTACCCAATATTCAATGGGTGCATACCATGTTTTCACACCCTCAGACCTGAACAAATACAATGGATGTACCATCAATTCTATCGGTGGTTACTTCAATGGTGAACTTGAATATACTACCTATACCCTCCGTATTTGGGTAGGCGGTACAACAACTGATGGTCCTGCTTCTCCAAATCCCACTTACGAACAAGAAATCACTCCCGACGAAGTTACAGTCGGTGCTTGGAATGACATCGTTCTGAATACTCCTTACGTTATCGATGGTTCACAAGTATTATGGATTGGTTTCCACATTTCAGTTTCAGGTGCCAGTGCAAGTGTTTATTCTATGGGTGTAACCGATCACAACAACAACCTTGAAGAATATGGCAATGCCATGTATTTCAACAGTGGCTGGGGTAACTTGACTTCTGCTGGTGTTGCTGGTTACAACTGGATGATTCGTGCTAATGTTGTAGCTCCCGATTTGCATTACAATGTTTTGGCTGATGGTATGGTAATCGCTTCCAACCTCGACGAAGCAACCTATGTTGTATCTCCCTATGATCCTAACACTTGTTATCAAGTAGTAACCATCTGCGAAAACGGACAGCTCTCTAGTCCTTCAGAATGTGCTGAAATCGTTGGCATCAACGACGTTAACGCTAGCAACTCATTCGAAGTATATCCGAATCCTGCTCACGAAACTGTAAACGTTTCTACTACCATGGACGTTCAGAAAGTTGAAGTGATGAACTACTTAGGTCAGGTGATCTTCTCACAGAACACTACCAACAACAACTTCACTTTGAATGTTTCCAACTATGCTGACGGCGTTTACTTCATCCGCATTAGCGGCAATGATGGTATCGCTACTCAGAAACTGATCAAGAAATAATCTTTCTTAATCATAAAAAAAGGTCGACCAAATGGTCGACCTTTTTTGTTTTAAACGTTCAAGGTATCATGTTGTCTATTATATAATGTAGAGAAGCAATTTTTTGCGTCTCTACAACAATTCAACATATAAACAGATAAACAAATCAACAAAATTTGTATTTTTGCAAATTCATAAAAAGAATCAAGATCATGAAAAAATTATTTCTTGCTGCAATTCTTATGCTGGGTTTCACAGCCCTGGTCGTAGCACAAAACGACATTGACGCGTTCCGCTTCTCCCATTCCGATTACGAAGGTACCGCCCGCTTCATGGGTGCCGGTGGCGCATTCAGTGCTGTAGGTGCCGAATTCTCTGCCTTGAATGTCAACCCCGCCGCCATCGGTGTATTCAAAAAGAGCGAAGTCACCTTTACCCCTTTGGTAATATCAATTTATAATAATAACAGTTTATATAATGGAACCAACAGTCACACCAGCAACGTCAAGTATTCCTTGACAAACGTTGGTGGGGCATTCCGTATTGGCCTCCCTGAAGGAAGCAGCTGGAAGTCCATCAATTTAGGCTTCGGCTATAACCGCACCTACGATTACAACAACCAGTTTCGCATTGAAGGAAGAAGCCACAACAGCTCCATGATGGACGAATATTTGGCTAACGTACAGGGGAAAAACCTAAGCGGTATCAGCGACAATGAATTACTTGCATTTAATACCTATATGCTTGATACCATAACCGCCACTCGCTATTTTTCTCCCTTTGCAGGTAAATCCCTGAATCAAAAATTAGTAGCAGAAAGTTCCGGTGCCAACGACGAAATAGCATTTTCCATCGGAGGCAATTACAATGATGAGTTGTTTATCGGTGCTACTATTGGTGTTCCGGTTATCAATTATACTGAAAAAACCAAGTACTATGAAGAAGATGAAGATATCACCAATTACATTTCCAGCTATTACATCTCTGAAAACCTAAGAGTACGCACCACAGGTGTCAACCTGAAATTAGGTGTTATCTACCAACCCGCCGATTTTATCAGAATTGGTGCCGCCTTCCACACTCCAACCTATTTTGGTCGTGTGAGAAACACCTATACCCGAACTATGACCAGCTATTACCCCAATGGCGAAAATTCAGGCACATTTGAAAACAACTACACATTCAACTACACCTTGACCACTCCTTTGAGAGCTATCGGCAGTGTAGCCTTCCTTATCAAGAAAAGAGCTTTTGTAAGTGCTGAATATGAATTTACCGGTTACGGCATGGCTCGTATGAGCTCCAATGACTATTCCTTCGACGAAGAAAATGAAGCTATCCAAGAGAAATACGGTGCCTGCCATACCGTTCGTGTAGGTGGCGAAGTATATATTACCAACAACTTCTTGCTGCGTGCTGGCTACAATTTCAAATCATCAGCCTATCGCAATACCGTTGACAACAACAATTCCATGCATACCGCTACCGCAGGTTTAGGCTTCAGAGCTAAAGGATTCCTCATTGACTTTGCCTACGTTTTCAAAACCAAAAACGAGAACCTCTGGTTGTATGATTCCGACTTCGTTGATCCCGCATCATTGCGTACCAACACCCATCGTATAGTGGCTACTTTAGGCTACAAGTTCTAAGGATAAACGACAGTTTTTCCTCTTCGGACCATTCGACATCCATCCATTGGATGTTGAATCCATCCCTCTCCATCTTCCTGAACCAGGTCATCTGACGCTTGGAAAACTGGTGGATGGCTACATTCAGACGCTTGAACATCAAATCATAATCCATCTGGCCCTGTATATACAGGGTCAGAAATTTATATTCCAGACCATAACGAATCAGCTGGTTAGGGTTCACACCCTTGTCTATCAAACTACGAACCTCATCCACCATACCGTGTTCCAGACGCTCTTTTAGGCGTCGGGTAATACGGGAACGTATCAGGTCGCGATCACCCCGCAAACCAAAAATCACCGACGGCACCGCTTGACAGGCCTCTTGCAATTCAGGATGCTCTTGGTAATACATTTCAATCTCGATGGCCCGCAATAATCGTGGTCGTTCGCAAGTATCCGTGTGGTTATGCAAAGCCTTGAATGAAGCCAACATGGCTGTCAACTGCTCATCGGTTTGTTGTTCCAACTCGGCTCGCAAATTTGGATTTTCAGGCACCGGAAATAATTTGTAGCCCTTCAGCAATGCCTCAATGTACATGCCACTGCCACCGCAAATAATGGGTATATTACCTCGTTGCTCTATCTCCTTAATGGCTTTCTGGGCCAACTGCTGATACTGAGACACATTATACTCGATTCCCGGCTCCACAATATCAATGAGATGGTAAGGAATAGATTGACCATCAATGGTGTAGTCCTCCAAATCCTTGCCTGTACCAATATCCATGCCCCGATACACTTGGCGGGAGTCGGCACTGATAATCTCACCGGAGATGTGCTTTGCCAGCACAGCGGCTATACGGGTTTTTCCCGTGGCGGTCGGTCCGAGTATGGTTATTGTCATTTTTTCTCCTGATAAATGTCAAAATTGGAAATATCCTTGCCGTTCACATCGAAACGGACAAAGGTAATCATTTGGTGAATGCCCTGTTTACCTGCCGCACCAGGGTTCAAGAAAAGCAAATTGTATTGCGGATCACGAATCACTCGCAAAATATGGGAATGCCCCGCTACCAGCAAATCAGGTTTCTCCTCCTGAATCAGTTTGACGATATCAGCTTCATAGTGCCCTGGCTTACCCACAATGTGGCTCATCACCACCTTCAATTGCTCACATTGGAAAATCTGAACCTTCGGAATATTGTGGCCACGAACATCCCAACCATCACAGTTGCCATATACTGCTCGGACAGGGGCAATGGTCTGCAAATCATAGATAATGTCATCGCTGAGCATATCACCGCAATGCCATATCTCATCACACTTCTCGAAGAAAGTAAACAGCTCCGGATGGATATAACCGTGAGAATCAGAGAGGACTCCTATCTTCTTCATAATCTTTGTTTTACAGTCTCAAACAGCACAATACCTGTAGCCACTGAAACATTCAATGATTTAATGGTGCCCACCATAGGGATATTGATAGCATCATTGCATATACGCTGATAATCCCAAGCGATACCTTCATACTCGTTGCCCATAATCAGACATATCGGACCAGTCAAATCTTTCTGATAATGGTAATGTGATGCTTTTTCTGTTACCGCAATCACCTCTATTCCAGAGTCTTTCAAAAAATTAATTACTTCCACCAAATTGGAGTGGCGACAAATCGGAATTTTGTTGAGGGCACCTGCAGAGCTTTTCACCGCATCCTCATTCAGCTGGGCACCTCCCTTCAATGGCAGTATAATAGCATCCACACCGGCACATTCGGCGGAACGGGCGATGGCCCCGATATTGCGCACATCAGTAATCTTGTCCAGCATCAACAGGAAAGGTACCCTACCCTCTTCATAAACCTTAGGCACAATATCGAAAATGCTTTGGTACTCTATGGCTGACACGAAGGCGACCACCCCTTGATGATTGCCCCGAGTAAATTTGTTTAGCTTCTCGGCAGGCACATATTGGAAAGGAATCTTATGCTGGCGAACCTGATAGAACAGTTCTTTGAACAAATCTCCCTGCAAACCCCTCTGCAATAATACTTTATCAATAGTTTTATCGGATTCTATCGCCTCCATCACCGGACGCAAACCATAAATGATATTTTCCGTAGCCATGGTATGAAAATTAAAGTGCAAAGATAGTGATAATTTTCAAATTCAAAGTTCAAAAATTGCGTGCTGAAAGCACGTCATTCTATTAACCCCTAACAAGGCCTATGGCCGCAGTTTGGGGTGCTGTACCGATGGCAGAAGTCTGCGTGCCAAAGGTACGCTACCATGAGAGTCAATCTAGCTTGCATTCCGCACGCATACCTCATTTTCATTCTCATTACCCCACACTGCTCGCTATCGCGATTGTGCGGGGTTAATAGGATATTGTGCCTTTGGCACATTTTATTTGCTAATAAAAATTGGCACATTAGCACATTTGCTAATTATCCCATTGATTATTTTTGTATTTTTGTAGATTAAAAAAAATTATCACCTTGAATTCATTAGACACTTATTTTCAGAGCATTGCGACAGCATGCGAACCTTCAAATCTCTATAACCCCATCCATTATATCCTATCGCAGGACGGGAAGCGGATACGTCCGAAATTAGTCGGCCTGGCAGCGGAATTATTCGGGGTAAAAGCGGAAGAAATAAAACATGTGGCAGCAGCCTTTGAAATGCTGCATAACTTCACCCTCATTCATGATGACATTATGGACGAGGCACCTATTCGTAGAGGTCAACCCACCGTATATAAACAATGGAACAGCAATATCGCCATATTGGCTGGTGACGCATTAGCTATCATGGCTTTGCAAGAGCTGCTGAAGGCTCCTTGCGATGATGCCACCAAAATCAAAATCAGCGATTTATTTGCCCGCACCTCTTTGGAGATTTGTGAGGGACAACAATACGACCTTGACTTTGAAACTGAGGAAAACGTCTGTATTGACGACTATATCAAGATGATACGGCTGAAAACGGCGGTCATGCTGGCCGGTTGCCTAAAATCAGGAGCCCTTTTTGCCCACGCCTCAAAGGCGGACCAGCAAGCCATATATGATTTCGGCATTAACATCGGCATCGCCTTCCAGCTTAAAGATGATATTTTAGATTTATATTCTGATACTCAAGTATTTGGAAAAATAACCGGGGGTGACATCAAAGAAAACAAGAAGACTTATCTTTACCTCACCGCCTTGCAAGATGCCAATGACCAACAACGTGAGAGTCTGCGGCATTATTTCTCATCAACAGATTTTGATTTTGAGTCCAAATTACTGGCTGTCAAGAATATCTATGAAAACTTACAGGTAAAAGAAAAAACCGAGAAAGCCATTGACAAGTATGTCGAAAATGCCTTGGCATGTCTTCATGCTGTTTCAGTAGATGAAGAAAAGAAACAGCAACTTTACGACTTAGCCAATGCCTTAGTTAAACGGGACAAATAAGATGAACAACCAAATAGCCTCTAAAAAATATGCCATCATTGTCGGGGTGATGTTGCTTTTGGCTGCCGTATATCTAGTCAAACTTTTTAGCTTGCAAGTGATTAGCAAAGACTACAAAGAGGCGGCCAAAAACAATGCTTTGCGGCAAATCACCGAACATCCTGACAGGGGCTTGATATACGACCGCAACGACTCACTTTTAGTGTTTAACGACGCAGCCTACGACCTCATGGTGGTGCCCAAGGAGTTGAGAACCTTTGACACCATGGACTTATGTCGTATTTTGGATATCACCAAAGAAGACCTGATCAAGCGTATCGAAAAAGCCAGTGCTTATTCCAAAATCATCCCTTCGCTTTTCGCCCAGCAGATGTCGAAAGAAGACTACGGCTATCTTCAAGAAAAGCTATACAAATTCCCTGGTTTTTTCGTCCAGTCCAGAACCTTGCGCTCCTATCCCGAGCCGATAGCCGCCCATATCTTAGGCTATGTGGGAGAGGTCAACGACAAAACCATTGAGGACGACCCCTACTACAAAATGGGTGACTATATTGGCATCAGCGGCATTGAGAAGGCCTACGAGAACGAACTTCGCGGGGTAAAAGGGCAACGCTTGGTATTGGTGGATGTCAACAACCGCGAAGTGGGCAGTTACCACAACGGGGAAGAGGACATTAGAGCTGTGCCGGGCACTTCGCTATGGAGCACCCTGGATATGCGGCTACAACGCTACGGCGAGCAGCTGATGCAGAACAAACGAGGTAGTATTGTAGCCATTGAGCCAAAAACCGGCGAGATTTTGTGCATCGTTTCCAGTCCGAGCTACGACCCCAACCTGCTGGTAGGCAAATCGCGTAGCAAAAACTACACCATGCTATGGCGCGACTCCATCAAGAAACCTTTGTTTAACAGAGCTTTACAGGCCATGTATCCCCCTGGTTCCACCTTTAAGTTGGCCAATGGGCTCATCGCTGAGGAAGAGGGCATACTGGATGCTAACACCATCTACAACTGTCCCGGCGGCTATCAGGTGGGAAGCCACCTCATTGGCTGTCACCATCGCGGCGGAACAAACTTGGTAGCAGCCGTGCAACACTCTTGCAACACTTATTTCTGTAAGGCTTTTTATAATATTATCAGCAATAAAAGGAAATACCCCACCATCCAGGAAGGCTATACTGCTTGGCGTAATCACATTGTTAAACTCGGTTTCGGCACCACTTTCGACACAGACTTGCCATACGAGAAGAAAGGCATTTTGCCCACCGCCGAATATTTTGACAAACGGTACAACCGTTCATGGAACGGCAACACCGTAGTGTCTATGGGCATTGGCCAGGGTGAGGTATGTGTAACGCCCATACAGATGGCCAACATGTTAGCTATCATTGCCAACAAAGGGTATTATATCCGTCCGCATGTCATCAAAGCCATTGGCAGCAAAGACAATCTTAACACCCAATACATGGACAGGGTCGATGTCGGCATCAGGTCTGAGTACTTCGAACCCATCATCGAAGGTATGGAAATGGCAGCCATAGCCGGAACCGCTCGTAGAGCACAAATACCTGGCATCCGTATAGCTGGTAAGACTGGCACAGCACAGAATCCTCATGGTCGAGACCACTCGGTATTTGCCATGATCTCTCCTGTTGAAGATCCGCAAATCGTGGTGTTCTGTCTGGTAGAAAACGGAGGCTGGGGTGCTTCTGTAGCTTGTCCTATAGCCAGTTTGATTACAGAACTCTACCTTACCGGTGAGGTAAAACGAAAAGACCTTGAAGATAGCATGCTTAACCTTTCAACCAAATAACGATGCCACTGTCCTATAAACATACTGCCTCAAAAGGATTTGACGGACGACTCATTCTGTATTACAGTCTGCTGGTCATCCTCGGCTGGATCACCATATTCTCCACTTCCTACAATCCAAGCGCCAACGTGGGATTTAGTTTATCCCTACCATACGTCCGCCAGCTGCTGTGGATAGGCACATCTATCGTTCTGGCTGTAGTCATTCTGCTTTTAGACTCCCGCATCATTCAACATTACTCCTATCATCTATACATATTATGCTTACTACTAGTTATTTCCACCTTCTTTTTAGGTTCCGAAATCAATGGTGCCAAGTCTTGGATTAAAATCGGCAACTTCAGCATCCAGCCTACAGAATTCATGAAAGTAGCCACTGCCATGACCTTAGCCAAGTTTTTTCATGAAGGGAAAACTCTTGGCGAGAAAAAAAGTATGTGGCTGATTGCCTTTGGCATCATATTACTTCCGGCTTTTATCATCCTGCTCCAGAAAGACACAGGTTCAGCTTTGGTGTTCTTGTCGTTCATTGTGCTTTTTTATCGGGAAGGGTTGACAGGCTTTATCTTTATCATAGGGGCCATCGCTGTATTTCTGTTTGTTTTCACCTTACTTACCAATGAAATATATGCCATCGCCCTGCTGACGGTTATCCTCATTATCGCATGGATTATAGACCGGAAAGACAAGAAAAAAATCATTCGGAATATCATCATTTTTGCGATTGCCGTCGTTTTCATCGGGGCGGTTAACATCGGCTACAACAAAGTATTACAACCGCACCAGAGACAACGTATCGATACTCTTTTAGGCAAGACTTCCGATCCCAAAGGCGCTGATTTCAACCTGATACAGTCCAAAATTGCCATCGGTTCCGGTGGATTTTTCGGCAAAGGTTACCTCAACGGCACCCAGACCAAGCTCAACTTTGTGCCGGAACAGAGTACCGACTTCATTTTCTGTGCCATTGGCGAGGAATGGGGCTTTGTGGGAAGCTGTGCGTTAGGAGCCTTGTTTTTGTCACTTGTCATCCGCATTCTGCGACTGGCGGAGAAAAACCGCAATCCCTACGCCCGATACTACGGTTACGGCATAGCCGGTATCATCGCCTTCCACTTCTTCATCAACATTGGTATGACCATAGGCTTGGTACCCATCATCGGCATCCCCTTACCCTTCATCAGCTACGGTGGTTCGTCGCTTTGGGCATTCACCGCCATGCTCTTCATTTTCATCAAACTCAATGATAATTAGAATATTATGAAAAAAAAGATTGGACTTTTCTTTGGTTCCTTCAATCCCATTCATATAGGGCATCTGATTATTGCTGAATATATTGTGGAGCATACTGATTTAAAAGAGCTTTGGTTTGTGGTTTCTCCTTGTAATCCACTGAAGAAGAAGCAAAGTCTGCTCAATGACCATCAACGACTCTATATGGTGAATATCGCCATTGAGGATGACAGTCGTTTCAGATCTTGTGACATTGAATTCAAACTGCCGCAACCATCCTACACTGTGAATACGCTGCTTCATCTGGCTGAGAAATATCCTGACAAGGAGTTCTGTCTGATTATGGGCGAAGATAATCTGGATTGCATTGAGAAATGGTACAACTATCAATTTATTCTGGACAATTATCAGATATATGTTTATCCGAGAGATGATTACAAAACCGAAAACAAGCGGGAGCTGCCTAATATCCATTACGTGAATGCTCCAAAAATAGGTATTTCCGCCACCATGATAAGACAGGACATACAGGAGAAAAAGTCGGTGAAATACCTGATGACAGAAAAGGTGGCGAAGTATATAGATGAGATGGGGCTGTATAGGGGTTAGGAGTTGAAAACTGAAAACTGAAAGTTAAAAGTTAAGAATTAAAAACTAAGAACATAGAACTAAAAACAATTAAACAACTCAACAATTCAACATTCTAAACTCTTAATTCTTAGTTCTTAATTTAATTAGCACATTGATAATTAGCACATTAAAAATATGAAATACTACACGATAGAAAACTTGGAAATCACGGATGCAGGAGCGGAAGGGAAGGCCGTGGGCAAACATGAAGGGCTGACGGTCTTTGTACCCTATGCTATTCCTGGTGATGTTATTGATGTTCAGGTATTTAAAAAGAAAAAAGGTTATGCAGAGGGCTATATCAAGGAACTGAAGAAGGCTTCCCCCGACCGTATAGAACCTGTTTGTCAGCATTTTGGACTGTGCGGCGGCTGCAAATGGCAACTTTTAGGTTACGAAAAACAGCTGTATTACAAGCAGAAACAGGTTTACGACAATTTCAAGCATTTAGGCAAATTCGATTTTCCTGAAATTCAACCTATTATCGGCTCCGAAAAACAATATTTCTACCGTAACAAACTGGAATTCACCTTTTCGGACTTACGTTGGTTGGACGACAACGACAGACAACTTCAGGAAGCAGGAGAAAAGATTGTGCCAGAGGGACTTGGCTTTCATATTCCAGGCAAATTCGACAAAGTATTGGACATTCAGAAATGCTATCTGCAAGCCGACCCTGCCAATGATATCCGCCTGGCCATCAAAGCATTCGCCCTACAACACCAGATTTCGTTTTACAATGTTAGAAAGCACGAAGGTGTATTGCGTAACCTCATCATCCGCAACAGCTCCACAGGCGAACTGATGGTGATTGTCATCATGACGGTGAAAAACGAACAGACCATGGCTCTGATGCAGTTCATCGCCGAAAGATTTCCTGAAATCACCTCGTTGCAATACTGCATCAACACCAAATTCAACGACAGCATCACAGATTTGGAGATTATTCCATTCAAGGGCAAACCTTACATGATGGAGGAAATGGAGGGGCTGAAATTCAAGGTGGGACCCGTATCCTTTTACCAGACCAACAATCCGCAGGCATACAATCTGTACAAAACCGCCCGTGAGTTTGCCCAAATCGGTCCCGATGACATTGTGTACGACCTTTATACCGGCAGCGGCACCATCGCCAATTTTGTGGCCCGTCAGGCCAAAATGGTGGTGGGTATCGAATATGTGGACGAAGCCATTGTGAATGCCAAGGAGAACTCGCAGTTGAACGGCATCACCAACACCCGTTTCTTTGCCGGTGACATGGCTAAGGTGTTCACCGCTGATTTCATCAAAGAGAACGGCACACCCGACATTGTCATCACTGACCCACCACGTGCCGGCATGCACGAGAAGGTAGTGGAACAATTGCTGAACATTGCCCCGAAGCGCATTGTGTATGTGAGCTGTAATCCTGCCACACAGGCCCGCGACCTCACCCTGCTCTGTCAACAATACAAGGTAACACGTATACAACCCGTGGACATGTTCCCGCACACGCAACATGTGGAGAACGTAGCGCTGTTAGAGAAGAGGTGACAGGGGACAGAAAAAAATGTGCCAATTATCAATGTGCTAATGTGCAAATGAAATTAGAAAATTAGTTAATTAGCAAATGTGCAAATGAATTAACGAGGCAGAGACATGACATACCCCGTCTTAAAACGCATAAAATGGGAAAAATAGGTCAATTTTGCAATAACCAATATCAGCAACACCAGAATTTCATTCTGTATGGTGTAATAGGTTGTGTGACTACAGCCATCGATGTGGGGATTTTCACCCTGCTCGCCCATTTCAACATACACAAGCTGATTGCCAACACCATCAGCTATCAGGTGGCCATGGTAGCCAGTTTTTTCCTGAACAGGGAGTATAACTTCAAAATCAAGGACAAAGTATGGCAGCGTTTCCTGTCGTTCTTCATTGTCAACCTCATCGGCTACGGTTTCAGCCAGTTGTTAGTGTTCTTGTTCATCACCAAATTCGGCATGAACGACTTCATCGGCAAACTATTAGCCACCATCTTGGCAGCCATCTGCCAGTTCCTGTTTATCAAGCATTTGACATTCAAAGTAAAGAAACAGGAGGCAGAAGTGAAGTGTGAGGATAAATGCAATTAGAAGTTGTTGATTAACTCTTAGTTGTAGAGTAGAAAAGGACATGTCTAAAAAAGGTATTTGAAAAACAATTTAAATATTCAGATTATGAACAAGAGACAGCTTTTATCCTTGATAATATTGATTATCAGTCTTTTATCATCGTTTCAGACGCAGGCTCAGAAACAGATTAGCGCAAAATTGGAGCAAGCCACCATCTATTTCAATGGGGCAACACTTACCCATACTGCTTCCACTACACTTAAGAGCGGCACACAGGAAGTCATCATCAACGGACTGAGTCCCGACATTGTGCTAAGCAGCCTCAAGGTGAAAGCCAACGGGGTACTTATCTCTGCCACTGAATTTTACAACGATTACATCACGCCAAAAGAAGAAAGTGCACACCTTAAAAAACTGACCGACTCGCTCAACTTATATGAACGGCAGTTGCAAGAGACAAAAGACGAACTCACCGTACATCAGCATCTGTTAAAGATGCTCACCAACGGCACCCTTAACAACATGGAGAAAAAGGAAAATCCTGTTAGTGTTGCCGACATCAACGCCAATATGGAACTATACAAATCCAAAGCAGGTAACCTGCAAAACAGTATCAATCAAGACAATAAAAAAATAGAAAAACTGCAAAAAAACGTAAATCGTCTGAAACAACAAATCAGTCAGGATGAACTTGACAGCGATGTGGAAACAGGTGCTGTGCGATTATCTGTCAGCATTCCCAAGGATGTCAACACTGTATTCACTGTCACATACTTCACCAACGAATCACGCTGGATACCCTGCTACGACATTAACATTCCCTCCATGGACAAGCCTATTGTGTTGCAGGCCAAGGCACAAGTGGCACAGACTACCGGTCTCGACTGGAAGAATGTCAAGCTAACCCTTTCCACCGCACAACCCAACCGCACCGCTGTGGCTCCAGTGTTCAAGGCATGGTTCCTTTATTTTAGGACCTATAGAACATCACCAGGTAGCAGTTCAGCTCTAAGCAACACCATTACCTACGAAGAGCCTGCCAGCAACTCCGTAAGAGGGAACAGATCTGATGGTGAGGCAACTGTTATTGATGGCATTCGTGTTGGAGACAAACAATCCATGAGTGACTATGTCAATGTCAACGAACAGGAATTCATGGTCAACTATGACATTGACATTCCTTACGACATTCCCGGCAATGGCAAGTTCCAGCTTATCGACCTCAACAATTACAACATCAAAGCTGACTTCAAATACTACAGTGCACCAAAACTTTCGGATGCCACTTACATTGTCGCCACCCTATCCGACTTCGAGAAATACAATCTTCTTCCAGGCGAAGCCAATGTGACATTCAACGACACTTACGTCGGGAAAACCAAGCTTCGCCCGAATGACACGGAGAACCAGATTACCCTGACCCTCACCACGGAGCCACGTGTAACGGTAAAACGTGAAAAGCAACGTGACTTTTGCAGCACCAAGCATGTGGGCAACAGCACTACCGAGACCCGTTCCTATCTGCTCACTGTCCGTAACAACCTGACTCGCAGTGCCAAGCTCACTCTCAAAGAGCAGTACCCTATCTCCAACGACAAAGACATCGAGGTGAAAGTGACGGAAGTAAAACCCGCAGCTACTTACGACAAAACCGAAACTGGTGTACTGACTTGGGATATGGAACTCAATGCCGGCGAAACCAGAACTTTTGTTGTCACCTACAGTGTGAAGTATCCGAAGGACAGAGTTTTGGCATGGTAACGGAAGAATTGTTTCACAAACGGACATTAAGTTAGTCCTTAAATTGACTTCACAAAACCCTGTATTTAGACACAAAAAAAGCACTTACAATTCTTTGTAAGTGCTTGATTTTCAGTGTCCCCTCAGGGACTCGAACCCTGGACCCATTGATTAAGAGTCAATTGCTCTACCAGCTGAGCTAAGGAGACTGATTTGGGACTGCAAAAATACAAAAATTGTTGATAGAAAACACATATTTTCAAATTTTTCTTTTTTCAAAAAAATAATGTACCTTTGCAGAATGAAATATTATAATGGATAATAATATGAAGAAGTTTGTAATCAGCATTTTAGCTCTTTCATTATCCTGCTGTTTCAGCATGGTTCACGCTCAGGTTAACTCCGAAAAACCGCTCATGACGATTGGTGGAGAGCCCGTTTCAAAGGCAGAATTTGTCAATACTTTTGCCAAAAACAACGATTTAAATAAAACCACATCGAAGGAATTGCGTGATTATTTAGACTTATTTATCAACTTCAAACTAAAAGTAAAAGAAGGCAAAGCTCTTCAAATAGACACTTCCGCATCCTTTCAAGCAGAATTGTCCTCCTACATCAATCAGTCCGCACAGCAGTATCTGACAGATAATGATGTAACTGAACGTTTGTACAAAGAATGTGTGGAACGTGCCAAAAAACATATCCATGCTTCTCATATTTTGATCAACTGTGCTCCTGACGCCAATAAGAAAGACAGCATAGCCGCCTACAAGAAAGCGTTGAAAATCAGAAAGATGGTTTTGAAAGGCATGGATTTCAACGAAGCTGCCGTTAAGTTTTCAGAGGATATTTCCGCCAGAGATTACACCAATCCTCAAAATGGCAGGAAACAAGCTGGCAACAAAGGCGATATCAGCTATTTTACTGTTTTCAATTTGATTTATCCCTTTGAGTCCGGTGCCTACAACACCCCTGTCGGAAAAATATCCATGCCCATCAGAACACGCTTCGGCTACCATTTGATTTACGTTCAGGATGTTGTTCCCGCCATCTCCAAGATTTACGCCGCTCACATTCTGATATCAGATACCAACGCCAAACATGGCATCATGAGTGAAGAGGCTAAGGGCAAAATCGAAGAGATACAACAGAAACTCCGTCAAGGCGTTCCCTTTGCCCAGCTGGTAGTGGATTATTCCGACGACATTGCCACCAACATCAAAGAAGGACGCATGCAAGCCTTTGCCCCCAATCAGCGTGCCGGTAACTTTGTCGCTGCCACCATTCATTTACAGAAAGGCCAAGTTTCAGAACCCGTATCTTCCGTCTATGGCTGGCATTTCATCAAACTCGACTCTATCCAATACCTGAAGATAGATGATGATTATGAGGCCATTCTGCGTACAAGACTGGGACGCGACAACCGTAGCTTCATCAGCAAAGAATCCTTTATCGCAGGCTTGAAAAGACAATACAATTACAACGAAAGTGGCAAGGCTGCTGGCATCAAGTTCCTGTGCAACAATATCCCCATGGAATATTTCCAATCCACCGGTACCGATATCACCACATTACCTGGTATCGACAACCTTGCACCTATGGCAACTTTTGCCAACCAGCAACTAACCACCAAAGATTTTGCCAAGTACATCTCCCGTTTCCAAGGCATCGATTTGACCACTTCTCTGGAGAAATTCCTCAACGAAAGATTCGAGAAATTCGAGGAAGAAAAGTTGTATGCTTACGAGAAAGAAAACCTGATCAACAAATATCCTGATTTCAAAGAACTGGTTAACGAATACCACGATGGCATGATTCTCTATGAAATCAATTCACAAAAAGTATGGACCCAAGCTATCACAGATACCACCGGATTAAAGGAATATTACGAGAAAATCAAGAAGAACTATCCTATCGATCCCAATGCCAATCCAGTGGAATACAAGTCCTACAATCAAATCAAAGCCACGGTCATCACCGAATACCAGAACTATTTGGATGAATTATGGCTTCAGGAATTACGCCAGAAATATCCTGTGCAAATCAACGAGGATGTGTTTGCCACCATCCTGAAAAAATAAGCTATGAGACCGCGATATTTCTTTCTGCTATGCCTTTTGTCCCTTTGTTTATGTTCCTGTAAACAAAAGGATCCAGTTGTGGCGGAAGCGTATCACGCCAAACTGTATTTGTCGCAATTGGCTGCCCAGATACCAGACTCCTACACACCGGCAGACAGCTTGCAATTGGCCCAAATACTGATTGAAGATTGGATTAAACAACAGATTATCCTGCACGAAGCACAACAGGCGTTACCCTTAAAAAGCCAGAATTTTGAAAAAGAAATCGCTGAATACAAGAATACTCTGCTCGTCAACGCCTATTTCAAACTCCTGACTTCAGACAACAGCCAATTTGTGGTGAGTGATGAGGAGCTGGAGCAATTTCTCAAGAAATACGAAAGCCGCTACACAGTTAACCGCGAAATCATCAAAATCAACTACGTCAAGACCGCCAAAAACTCTAAACTTATCAAAGAGTTGAAGGAACTGCTTTTCGATGACGAGCGACGCATAGAGGAAAAGCAACGTATAGAAGAGCTATGCGCCGACTCCATCGAGTATTTTTTGGAAGACAACACCTGGCTGTATCTGGACGATATCCAGAATGAATTTCCCATAGAAATCAAAAACAAGGAATCCATTTTAAGCCAGAACAAATATATTGAAACCGAAGATTCTGACTATCACTATCTTATCGTCTTTTTAGACTACAAATCCCGCCGTACTATCAATGAGACGGAGGAAGAAATCGCTGCCGCCCGCATGATGCTGACCCAGCAGAAAAAACAAGACTTTGTCAATCAAAAGATTGAGGAACTGATACAAGAATCCCTTCAGAGCGGCCAAGTGGCCATGCCTGGCAACTAAAACCACGACTCGATTTCCGTGTCTTCTATCTGGCGGATGATGGATTTTCCGCTTGGACTGACATTAGACACCTGACAGTCAAATAATTGTCTCAGGAAATCAATTATCTCACAATTTTCAGTCATAGGCTTGAACGAAGAACATTTCTGTTTAGCCATACTCATCGCCAGATTCTGGTCCTTTTCGGCATGATGCAGAAACATATTGGAATGGTATGACTCTAAAAACAGCTCTATCACATGCTGTACATCCTCGCCATCATCCCCATTGGGCGTTCCATTCACTGCAAAATGGGTACCGTCAATGGATTCCAAGTCATAGCCTAACTTCAGCAGTTGCGGTTTCAGCTCACGCGCCAAATCCGCCTTGGCTGGTGACAAAGTGATGGTTTCAGGGAACAAGGATTGCTGAACCGTTATCGGCTTTTGCTGAATCGCCGTCAAATATTTTTCGTATAAAATACGTTCACGGGCATGGGCAATATGAATCACCGAAATACCATTGCCAATATTAGCGACAATATATTTCTGATTGATTGTCAAACATTTAACATTATCAATTGGGGATTCGTCCTGTTCTTCTTGCCGAGATTCCTGCAAATCCAAAGTCGGAGTTTCCGTTTGTTCCTGTTTTACTGTTTCGGTTTCCGTTTTCAGCGACTGCAAAAAATCGCTCCAGCCGGAAGTATCGAAATTGGTATTATGAGGGACTGACGGCCTGCTGTATGAGCTGCCAGAAGACGAGTGTCCGCCGCCACTTGCGGGATGAGAGTTAAACGGATTGAAATTAGGATTGTGTGTCACGGCAGGTTCCTTCAGTTCCATATCCTTCGGCATGTTCGACAAGTCCATGCCCGGCTCATAGTCGAAATCAAGGCGTGGAGTCAGTGACATCTGTCCCAGCGACTTCTTTACCGTTGAGTTAAGGAAGCCGAAAACCAGGCGTTCATCCTGAAGTTTCACATCCACCTTGGTCGGACTGATATTGATATCAATAGTGGAAGGATCCACTTCCAGATTGATGAAATAGGCTGGTTTGTAACCATCTGGAATCAGTTCGGAATAAGCTGTTTCCACCGCATAATTCAGCAGCGGATGCCGCACATAACGCCGGTTGATGAACATATACTGCTCACTTTTCTTCTTTTTGGCGTTTTCTGGCTTGGCGATAAAGCCCGATATATTGATAAAGTCCGTTTGTTGCTCAACCGAGAACAACTTATCCTGGAAATGGTTACCAAAGACATTGACAATGCGCTGTTTCAGGTTTGACGGCTGCAACTGAAGCACCAGTTTGCCATTATGGTACAGCGAAAATGCCAATTCCTGATGAGTAAGCACCACCCTATTGAATTCCTCTTCAATATGGCCGAACTCCACATTGTCGGATTTTAAGAAATTGCGGCGAGCAGGCACATTGAAAAAAAGATTTTTCACTGAAATGGAAGTCCCGTCGGCTGTAGCAACCGGGGCATGTTCCTTTACTTCGGAGCCTTCTATTTGCAGCAAAGTGCCCGTGCTATCCTCTGCCATTTTAGTACGCAATTCCACATGGGCGATAGCAGCGATAGAGGCCAATGCCTCGCCACGGAAACCCTTGGTAGTCAAATGGAAAAGATCATCAGCAGTGGTCAGTTTGGAGGTAGCATGACGCTCAAAGCACAGACGGGCATCGTTAAAGCTCATACCCTTGCCATTATCCACCACCTGGATCAGCGTGCGACCAGCATCCTTGATAATCAGCTGGATATTGTCAGCACCAGCATCCACTGCATTTTCCAGCAATTCTTTCACTACGGAAGCAGGCCGCTGGATAACCTCACCTGCCGCAATCTGATTAGCTACCGCATCGGGCAGTAAATGAATGATATCCGTCATTATTTATCCATGAATTTGATGAAGATGAATACGAGTACGAACACGATAAGCATCAGCCATATCACCGTTTTCAGCGGGAACTTGTTGCGATCCTGCTGGCTTATGCGTTTCGACGACCAGCTGCGGTGAAGGCGCTCCGCAAATTTGTCGGGGTCAAAATCCTCACCGGAATTATCCATAGGTTTGTCTTCCTCATGCTGATAAAAGCGAGGTTTGTATCTGAATTCCCGTTTCTCGGGACGCTCGATTAAATTAAAGGCCATGATAGTTTACAATTAACAGTTAACAATTAATAGTTATAAGATTAGGGGTTAGGTTACAGGTTTCAGCTTACAGTAGGGACGCACTGCGTGCATCCGATAATGTTAATTTTTAAATTGAATTCTGAATTTTGAAATTTGAATTTTGAATTATTTATTAGAGGGCAAAGATACTAAAAAAAAACGTAAATTTGCCTTCTAATTTGAACACATGATCAAGAATATTATTTTCGATTTGGGCGGAGTGATTTATGATATCCGATATGAGAATATCCCTGAGGCATTTGCACGCATGGGAGCTGGCAATTTGGTGTCGCTCTATTCCAAAGCCAAGCAAACTGACTTTATAGACCGCTATGAGGAAGGCCTGATGTCTTCCGATGATTTTTGCGAGGAAATTCGCCGTTTGTCGGAGGTTCCGCTGACCAATGAGCAGATAAAAGAGGCCTGGAACGCCATCCTGATAGATGTGCCTGTGCCAAGGGTTGACTTTTTACTGAAACTGAAAGAACATTACAATCTGTATCTATTCAGCAACACCAACCAATTCAACTACGACTGTTTCACTGCCCATTTGAAGCAGAAATACGGATTTGACTTTTTCGAAACTATCTTCAAAGCCGCTTATTTCTCGCATATTCTTCACATCCGCAAGCCCAAGGTGGAAGGTTTCCAGAGAATCATGCAAGAGCAGCAGTTGAATCCTGCCGAGACCCTGTTTATCGATGACTCCCCCCAGCACATTGAAGGCGCCCGCCGCTGTGGCCTGCAGGCATATCATCTAAAAGATGACGAAAAGATAGAATCCTTAAACATTTGGAACTAAGGGAAAACCGTAAACACACGAAAAACTCAGCAATTGGCACATTTGCTAATTAACTAATTTGCTAATTGAAATTTTTCGTATCTTTGCACCCCAAAATTTTAAAGAGTAATATTAATATTAAAACCTTATAATAATGAACATTAAAAACGAAAAAGCAAACGGAGACGTTCAGGAATTGACGATTGAAATTACGAAAGAAGACTATGCTGGCAAAGTGGAAACCGCTTTGAAAAAATACCGCCGCACCGCCCAAGTGCCCGGTTTCAGAGTAGGCAACGCCCCTATGGCCATGATCAAGAAGATGTACGAAAAGAGCGTCACTTACGACGAGGTTAACAACTTGATGTCACAAGAACTGTACAAATACCTCAGCGACAACAAGATTGACATCATGCTGGAGCCCATTCCCGTAGAAGAAAAGTCAAAAGTGGATTTCGAGAATCCTGAAAACTTTGTTTTCGTTTATGAATACGCCCTGCAACCCAAATTCGACATCGACTTCAACAAGCAGGTTACGCATTTCAAAATTGCCGCTTCACAAGAGGAAATCGACAACCTGATCAACCAAATGCAGCGCAGATATGGTGAGTACAACTCTCCCGAAGAAGTTGGTGAGGACGACTATATTTCCGCCAAAATCGACGATAAAGACAGTTTCTTCTTCACTAAAGAACTGAACGAAGAAGGCCGTAAGGCTTTCATGGGCAAGAAAGTTAACGACACCGTACATGTCGCTCTGAGAAAAATCTTCGAAGATGAGAAAAATGTGCTGAAAGTGCTGAAGATTGTTGACCAACCCTTGGAAGAAGGCAACCAATACGAATATGATGTGACCATCACCAGCATCGGCCGTATCACTCCTGCCGAAATCAACGAGGATTTCTTCAAGAAAGCTTATCCCGACGGCAGCGTGACTACCAAAGAGCAGATGGAAAAGAACTGTGCCGAGCAGATTGAAAGACAGTGGAAAGACTACACCGACCGTCAGTTTATGAACGACGCCATCGGTGTGCTGCTGGATAGCGTAAACATCGAATTCCCCGACGAATTCATCAAACGTTATATCCTTTTGACCCAGAAAGATATGACTGCTGAGAAGTTGGAAGAAAAATATGCTGACTATCAGAAATCTTTCAAATGGCAGCTGATTGAAAACAAAATCGTGAAGGACAACAACCTCAACGTCACCCAGGACGATGTGAAGGCATACGTACGCAACTTCTTCATGACCAATTATTTCAGCAATTTCAAAGAAGAAGACATCAAAGACAGACTGGACAGCCTGGTAAATGACGCCTTGAAGAAAAAAGAGGACGTGAAGAACATTTATGACCAATTGTACGATGCCAAGATCATGGATGTGCTCCGTCAGAACTTCATCATTGTTGAAAAGAGTGGCAGCTATGATGACTTTGTAGCTTTCGCCAGTGGTAAAGAAGTAGAAGACAAGCCCGTTGCCAAGAAGAAAGCTCCCGCCAAGAAGAAAGCCGCTGAAAAGGCCGAAGGTGAAGAAAGCGAAGCCAAACCCAAAGCAAAAACCACCAGAGCCAAGAAAGCGGAAACCACAGCTGAAGGCGAAGAAAAACCCAAAGCCAAGACCACTAGAAAATCCACCAAAAAAGAAGAATAAAGCATGAACGAATTTCAGAAATATGCCGTCAAGCACAGAGGTATCAGCAGTTTGCGCTTAGAACAATACTCCTCTGTCCTGAATGATTACATCACCCCTTACATCATCGAGGAACGTCCGATGAACATTACCCAGCTAGACGTGTTTTCCCGCTTGATGAAAGACAGAATCATCTTCTTGGGAGTGCCCATTTATGATGATGTGGCCAATATTATCCAGGCACAGCTGTTGTTTTTGGAATCACAGGATTCCGAGCGCGACATCCAGATTTATCTGAACAGTCCTGGCGGCAGCGTATATGCCGGTTTGGGCATTTATGACACCATGCAATACCTGAAACCCGAAATTTCAACCATCTGTACGGGTATGGCAGCTTCAATGGCCGCTGTGCTGATGTGTGCCGGTGCCAAGGGCAAACGCTACGCCCTGCCCCACTCCCGCATCATGATTCACCAGCCCATGGGTGGAACACAAGGTCAGGCCTCTGACATCGAAATCGAAGCCCGTGAAATTCAGAAACTGAAGAAAGAACTGTACGAAATCATCGCCTACCATTCCGGCAAAGACTATGAGCAGGTATGGAAAGACAGTGACCGCGACTACTGGATGACAGCAGCTGAGGCCAAAGATTATGGTATGATTGACGAAGTGCTGAAAAACGACAAAATGGCCAATGGCAAAAAATAAAACCCCTGAAGAATACTGTAGCTTCTGCGGTCAGCATATTCCCTACGACAAAGTGCTGATTCATGGCGTGAATGGCGCTATCTGCGAGAATTGTATCCAGGCCGTGAATGAAGTCATGCAGGACATCAAGGAAGAAGAGGGTCAGAAACGTCAGGAGAATATCAAAATAAAACTCCTCAAGCCCAAGCAGATAAAGGAAAAACTTGACGAGTACGTCATTGGGCAAGATGAGGCCAAGAAGGTAATCTCCGTAGCCGTTTACAACCATTACAAACGAATCTTATACGACCAACAGGATGATGTGGATATTGAAAAATCCAACATCATTCTGGTCGGTGAGACGGGCACAGGCAAAACTCTGATTGCTAGAACCATAGCCAAGTTATTGGATGTGCCCTTCTGCATCGCCGACGCCACCGTTTTCACAGAGGCTGGTTATGTGGGCGAAGATGTGGAGAGCATCCTGACTCGCCTGCTGCAAGCCGCTGACTACAATGTGGAACGCGCCGAGCGCGGCATCGTCTTCATTGACGAAATTGACAAAATTGCCCGCAAGGGCGCCGACAACCCCTCCATCACCCGCGACGTATCGGGCGAGGGCGTGCAACAATCCCTGCTCAAACTCTTGGAAGGCGCACAAGTGAATGTGCCCCCGCAGGGTGGCCGGAAACACCCGGAACAAAAATTCACGGTGGTAAACACCAAAAACATCCTGTTTATCGGCAGTGGTGCTTTCAACAGCATCGACAAGATTATCGCCGAGCGCATGAATACCAATGTCATCGGCTATAACAAGAAAAAGCACGATATCGACAAGAAAAACATGATGCAGTACATCTCCGCCCACGACCTCAAATCTTTCGGTCTGATACCGGAATTATGCGGCAGATTCCCTGTCATCACCTATATGAACGCTCTGGATGCCGATGCTTTGCGACGCATCCTGGTGGAACCGAAAAACGCATTAGTCAAACAATACGAACGATTGTTCCAATTGGACGGCATCACGCTCACTTTCGACGATGAAAGTTTAGACTATATCGTCAGCAAAGCGGTAGAACTGAAACTGGGAGCCCGTGGACTCCGTTCCATCATTGAGAAAATCATGACCAATGCCATGTACGAATTCCCTTCTTCCACCAAGAAGAAAATCAGTATCACTGCCGACTATGCCAAGCAGCAGTTTGAGAGTTCCATTTTTTCATTCTTAGACTGATTTTAGTTTCTTATTCCTGAAATTCTCCATCAGTTTAATGAGCAATTCCGAATCTATCGGTTTGTCTAAAAATGCCGAGATGCCCTTGTCTATATGATGGCAGATACTTTCAGCATACTTCTTCATATTTTCCGTTATCATAACAACATGCGGCAATTCCTTCAGTTGTTCAAAGATTTCCAGCCCAATTAAATCGGGTAAAACAAACTCAAGGAACACCACATCCACCTTATTCTCCTTCAGGTAACATATCGCATCTGAGAGATACGAGAAGTTCTGCTCAAAATGAATCCAGCCATAATCTTGCAAGGTACAATTAATAAACTTATAAACCGACTCATTATCATCCACCACAACATAACGAAGAAGAACTTCATCTGTCAGAATATCTTCCATTTTATTAATGAGTTTGATTATGTTAGAAGTTCATACAGCAAACTTACGAAAAATACAAATAGAAATTTGTGTAATTCGAGATTTTTATGTACATTTGCATGATTGAAGCCGTTTTGAAAAGATGAATCCTATACAAGAAATACTTGCGAAATACGATTTTCCGGTGTATCTGGCACCGATGGAGGAGGTTACAGACCCTCCCTTTCGTCATCTCTGCAAAGAGTTTGGCGCAGACATCCTGATTTCGGAGTTCATCTCGTCGGACGCACTTTCGAGAGAAGTGGAGAAAAGCATCAAAAAAATGCACTTTGAGGAGGGCGAAAGACCTTTTGGTATTCAGATTTTCGGCCATGACGAGGACTCGCTGATAGCGGCGGCCAAAATTGCTGAAAGTGCCTCTCCGAATTTCATCGATATCAACTGGGGTTGTCCCGTACGCAAGGTCGTCACCAAAGGTGCCGGCTCAGCTATCCTCAAGGACATTCCCAAAATGGTGCGCCTGACCAAGGCGGTGGTGGACGCGGTGAAGCTGCCCGTGACGGTCAAGACACGCTTGGGTTGGGAGGACAGCAACAAACCCATTGTGGAGGCCGCTGAAATGCTACAGGACGTAGGCATCAGCGCTATCACTATCCATGGCCGCACCCGGGCGCAAATGTACGGAGGAAACGCCGACTGGACACTAATTGGACAGGTAAAAAACAACCCTCGCATGACTATCCCGGTGATTGGCAACGGAGACATCAACAGTGTGGAAAAAGCAGTGGAATTCCGACAACGCTACGGAGTAGATGCCATCATGGTAGGCCGTGCAGCCATTGGGAATCCATGGATTTTCAAGCAAATCAAAGATTATCTGCAAGGCAAGGAGTCTGCCCTACCCGATTATGACGAGCGCGTACAGGTTTGTTTGCGGCATCTGAAGTTAGAGATGGAGTGGAAAGGCGAGCGCAGCGGCATCTTGGAAATGCGCAAACATTATGCCAATTATTTCAAAGGTATCCCTCATTTCAAGGAGAAAAAGATACGATTGATGGGTGCATTGAGCTATGACGAATGTCAAAATATTCTTACAAATAACTAAAAATCAATATTTTACAAATAACTCAAAGAAAAATATCAAAAACCAGGGACTGATAGTGAAAATTTTTGTATTTTTGCAGTCTCAAACATGGCGATTGTAGCTCAGTTGGTTAGAGTACCGGATTGTGGTTCCGTGGGTCGTCGGTTCGAATCCGACCTGTCGCCCAAAATTTTACAAAGCAATAAAAATCAGCGGATGATGGAAAGTTACCGCTGATTTTTTTATTCTTTGAGATACTTACGCAATGGCATAATAGTCCAAGGCTGTCAAAGAAGTATTGGTGTTGCAAAAACATATAACCTTCCTCAACAAATCTTTATTTTGTAGTATCTCTTTCGTATCAGAATCAGTCGCGCAATCCAGATGACAAAAAACGCGTCGGAGAGGATTTTGTAAAGTGGGGGCATCTGCACAAACCACGACACCACCCAGAGTATAAGGTCAATATCAAAGAGAATATTCCACAGCCGTTCGCGGTCATGGAACTCGCACACTACCTCGCCAGTCGGGGGCACCTCCACCTGCTCTGTTGATGACAGCGACATATCGATACTCTTGCCTTTTTTGCCAATCGGAATACGCCCGCCAAACTGCACCCTCAGCGAGTAACTGCCTGGTGGCACCTCACCTTGCAGTTGGTCATCTTTCATCATGCCGGCGAAATAGCCGTTCAGGAAGACCGCATGTGGCAGCTTCGGCTCGAACCAGTGGCGCTTGTGTCGGATGGTGAGGGTGGGCATAATGATATTTTTGCTGATGCAAAGATAATAAAAAAACAGGGCATTACCCTACGCCCACTCAAAACACCCTTCTCCTGCGCCGATTTCGAAGTGGCATTTGGCGATGCCGAGGTCGATGGGGGCATAGCTGGCAAAGATGGCGAAGCGTTTTTGCGCCTCCACCTTGTTGCCGTCGTGGAGGATGAAGGTAAACTTCTGCTGGTTGACAGCGGTGGGGGCCATCAGGGCGGCTTCCACGCCACGCACAAACCATTCAGGGAAGGGCTTGCCGTGGTCGGTCGTACGGCGGTCTTCCGACACATCGGCAATGGTCCGTTTCTGCGGATGCTGTACTCCTTGTGTGGCACCGTAGCCGAGCGACACCACACATACCAACGTCTCATCGCTCTCCAACTTGTAACGGTCGGGCTGCTTACGATAAGAGGCACCTACCCAGCAGGTGTTCAATCCGAGCATCTGCGCCAGCAGCACCAGCTTCTCGCCGTAATAGCCGAGGTTCACATCGTCACCCTTCTTGCAGACCATGGCGATGTAGTTGCGCACGCCACGAAATTTGCTGTAATGGGCGATGATGCTGGAAAAGGCATTCGGTTCGTCGGTCACCAGCTGGATGTGCAGGTTTCCTTCGCGGTTGCATTGGTCAATGAGCCCCTGCAACTGCTGGATTTTCTCTGCCTCGATGGGCTGCTCGGTATATTGCCGCACACTGTGGCGGGCTTTTATGGCTTCTTGTATAGTCATGATGCTTTTTTTAATGATGCAAAGATACAATTTAATTGCATGCCTCTGGCATTGCCTGCATACCAGCCTGAGTCATCAAGCCACGTTCTTTCAGGCTACGGCAGCGTTGCAGGTTGAGCTCTGTCCAATGGCTGTTTTTGCGGCGGGGCGACAGGCGTTGGGCGCAGCGACCGTCCGGCAGGCATTTGACCGTACTGTCGATCCATCCGAAACACAAGGCCTCTTCCACCACATCCACATAAGGGATGCAGTCGTCACGTTCCTGCTTGCCACGGTTGACCGTCACCCAACACTCCTTGGCGGTCAGATGGTTTTCCGCAAGCCATTGCCGAAATTGTACACGTGTATTATATTCTAACAAGTTAGTGATTTGCATATCCGTTTGAAAACCCTGTCACGTAACATGTTACTTTAATCTTGATGATTCTTGTCCTTCGCTTTTTATCATCTCCTTCACCTCTTTGATTTCCTTTTCCAAATTGTCATAATCCAAATCGATGCACCAACGTTTGGCGAGACGGTACCAGCGAAGACTTTCTTTTAAATCCCTTTCAACACCGATGCCTTTTTTGTAGCTTTCCCCTAAATTGAGGGCTGCACTTTCATTTTGCTTACGGGCAGCCTTCAACCATAACAAAATCGCCTTTTTTTCATCCTTTTCCACCCCAACACCCTCCATATAGTGATATCCCATCACATTTTGGGCATAGTCATCCCCCTTTTTCGCACCCTTTTCCGCCCAGAAAATCTCCTTTTCCAAATCTTTTTCTACTCCTATGCCTTTGTAATAGCAGTAGGACAGTTCTCCTGGAGCTTTGGCGTCACCTTCTTCCGCGGCTTCAGCAAATAACCTGAATGATAAGGGAGCATTTTTTCTCACTCCCTCACCATATCGATAACAGTATGCGAGGAGTCGTTTTGCAAGAGAGTCGCCTCTCTTCACCGCTTGCTTTAACCAATAGACAGCTTTTTCCATATCCTCTTCCACGCCATTCCCATATTTATAACAATAAGCAAGGTTCGTCATAGCAAAATCATAACCATGCGCGGCCGATTTTTTATACCATTCCACTGCAAGTTCATAGTTCTGTTCAACCCCTTTGCCTTCACCATAGCATACCCCCAAGTTGAATTCTGCGGTACGGCTGCCTTTCTCTGCCGCCATACGATAAAGGGTTATGGCTTTCTGCCTGTCACGCCCCAGATTCCATCGTCCGTCTAATAATGCGTTCGCCAGACTATTAATCTGTTCAGATTGTTCGCCTGTCAGCCGTTTGGCTTTCTGCAGGATTTCTATGGCTTCATCGTAAGTCAGTTTCTTCATATTGATGGAGTTTTGTTGGCGCAAAAATAGAAAAAAATTCACAAATATATTCCCCTGCGGGGCTATGGGTTAATTATTGCCACCTATTCACAGGGGTTCCGCTTCGCTTCACCGCCTGCCTGTAATCTTTACGCCCCTGCGGGGCTGGGGATTGGTGCGGGTGTTTTGTTCGCAGCTTTTCACCACCTGCCAATTCGCAGGGGCTGCAATGCCCGTCCGTTCGCAGGGGTTCCGCTACGCTCCACCGCCTGCCTATGTTCTGCATGCCCCTGCGGGGCTGGGATTCGTTATTTCTGTCCTACCAATGTCAGTAGCGAATCGTTCAGATTTTGATTATATCGATGACCGTCACTTAAGCGGTAAAATGTGGTTTCGTGATATTTAGTGTTATATTCCACATCCATGCCTTCGTTTTCCATTTTTATCAAATCCAACGGCTCATATATCGTATAATCCACATGATTGGGCTTTAGATTCAAAAAATTATTTCCAACAACATACAGTCTGTTCTCAACAAGTCCGTTCCGTTTATACAGGACATAGTCGGAGGCAAAAACACCACCAAATTCATCATACACTATATAATCATTATTATTCCACAATTTGTGGTCAAGAAAAAAACACCCTGTGCAAAAAGACATTGTCAGTAAAATTATTCCTACACCCACGCACCTCAACCAATAGTATAGTTTGTGCTTATTATCTTTTTTAACAACATAAATAGTCCGCATGATCATATACAGGATAGACAAAACAAATGCGAAAAGCAGAGCCCAATTCTCCAGCTGAAAAACCAATCTTTCTCCTTTCCCAAGTATAAATCTCGGCACTATGGCAATCACCCATAGCACCAAGGCGGTAATACCAATAATTCTGCGAATATGAGTCGTTGTCATTTTGTTAAAATATGTTGATGCAAAAATAAGAAATTACCACGGTTTGTGCTTTTTCAGGAAATCTTCTCTCTCTTCTTTGCTGAATGAAATCGGCCCGATGGCACCTCCGTCATATCTGAAAAAACAGTGATCATTATATGGGATGAGCAACCAGTCTTCTATTGCTAAGGATTTCTCTTCATTGGTTGCTGGGCGGTTGAGGATCATGTAACTATAGAGTCCCATACCTACACGTCGGAACCATATCGTCAACCGTTCGGGAGAGGACTGTGAATATTCAATGCCTATGCACCCCATCTCTTTCAACTGCTTACGAATGTTGTCGTATTCCTCTTGAGATAGTCCCGCAATGGCCATGAGCGAGTCTTTATGCTGACGTGCTTCTTTGTCCCAATGGGCTGAATAAATGCAGTCACTACCTCTCACGTGAAACATCTCAAGTCTATTTCTCTTGAATTCCAATGTAACCTCACAACTGTCTTTAAGCACTGAATGCAGGTATCGGTGCAACTCTTCCATTTCGGTGTGATGTTCCTCATAATGTTTGGCCATAATGTCCGGATTACATCGTTGGCTGGGGGCTTGCACAAGAAAGTAGAGGATGAGCATCAGCAAATTGACTCCGCCCCAAACAACAGCTATCCGCTGCCAGATGTCCCGCCAACGCAAGCCCATAACAAAAAACACTATCGAAAGCACAATGGCCGGCAGAATAATCCAAAAGCAGAAAATTGCCAACATGAAACCGAGAAAATCGTCAACCCAGAATAAAACAATCATCGCTGTGACAACGGCGAAAGGAATCAGCTTTAGGATTCCTAAAAATATTGTGCGGGCTTTTTCTGTCATAAGGATTGTATTTTTCTGGTGATCAAACGTAATTCCAGGATTTTTATTGCCTGCTCGTAAGCTGTTCCGTTACCATATTGTTTGAAATTATTAATGATGCAATACTATTAATGCGATAATTTTTCAGAATAAACAGTTAACATATTGATCCAAATATTTTCGGAATTATCCCTTTTAGTCTTATTAAAATACAGATTAAATAACATCATCAGCTTTTGTTACTCCATTTCGCGGCTGGCCAATATAATGCTTCGGCGCAAATGTCCCATGCGCCGCGACCGAATACACAACTTATACTTCTATCCTATGCGGGGGTGGCCGCTTTGCGGCCGAAATTGCGGTGGAACCGCCACCCCCCGCATAGGATGATGAACGGGAAATAATGTATCACGGCGTGCGGAAGGCACGCTACAAAGATTCCCATAGTAGCGTACCTTCGGCACGCTGTATTTTACCATGAGTACCGCCACCCCAAACTGCGGCCTACGGCCTTGTTAGGGGTTAATAGGATTGCGTGCTTTCAGCACGACTAATCGCTTACATTATTTATAACACACTTGTATCACCAACCTAAATAAGAAATTATCGCATCAGTAGTTATTATGCAAAAAAAAAGTTTGTAACACATTGAAGTCTTTGTTATTGCTTTTTTATTATTTTTGCCGAGGAAACTGAAAACAATTGTCTTTCAATAGTGTAATGAAATGAAAAAAGTATTTTTGATATTGACATGCTGCGGACTATTTTTTCAAATATTCGCACAGAAAAAAATTGATTTCAATTCTATTGATAGGATAGAAATGTATTACTTGACCGAAGAGGCTTATTTTGATGTGGAATATCTGAATAATACAACAAAAATAAACGCAGAGATTGAATATCCTTCCTATAAGAAATACTCATGCACATTACCAGATTCTATTACTGTCGATTTGCTACAATTAGTAAAAGCCGCTTTTTTCGAAGACAGTCCGACACAAGGGAAAAATAGTGATGAGATTAATACAAGTATGCCTGTAGTCGGGATTACTTGTTATGCAAAAGGAAAGAAGATCTATAGTAATAGGATCTGCCACGAAATAGATTATCGTTTCTCTCCTGCATATACAAAGCTTATTGACAGATTATTGTATATCGTAACGCAACGTCAAGAATAATAATTCATCGAGGTCATAATCAAAACGTCATGTCCGAATATTTATACAAACAAACATCCTCTTTTCGCCTGATGCTGGTGCTACTCTTTCTCACTTGCACCCTAACGGGTATGGGACAACAGCAGGGCGGTATGGACTTTCGTAGCGAACTGGACCTCTTGGGAACTTTTCCCGCTTTCGCATTGGCTCCGGACGGGAATTGCTGGCTGTTGTCCGGAAATAATGGTCATGCCTATTACACTGAGGACATCCAGTCGGACTGGCACTACGCCACACCACTCTACCCTGCCGATAATCGAACATGGACAGAAATTAACGATTTTTCCTTTTTTGACTCTACCACCGCCATTGCGATTACATACGACAATTGGGGTCAACAGAACCATTGCTACCTCACCGAAGACCAGGGCAAAAGTTGGTCTCAACTTCCAATGGACAAAAACCTTGCATTAAGTCAAATTTGCATGGATGAGCAAGGGCATCTATGGTTGGCGGGGGCAGGATATGACCATATTCTCTTTTATTCCGACGACAAATGCAAAACTTTTATGCCGCTGCAATTGCCTGTTGCCACTACTGATTGGGCACTTGTCACCGCACTGGACATGCGTGACGGACAGTATGGTTTGGCGGGACTGAACATAAAGCACGACACTTTCCCACTTCTTTTGACTGAGGACAACTGGCGCACTACCATGCAGATTCCCACACCAATGGGAAACGGTAAGAAAATCGACAAAGTGCTGTTATGGAATGATTTATGGATAATCCGACAAGGGAAAGAGGTCTTTTTTACCTCCTCACAAAACATTCAGTGGCAACATTTTCCGATAAAAGTAACGGATTTTTATCTCGATCAGGAGACAAACAATCTTATAGCTTTCACCAACAACAACGAAGTGATGGTTTTCACATCTCCGACGAATTATCGTTTATTCACTCCCGAACCTCTGCCTGCAAAACCAGTAATGGCCGCCATGCACCATGGGACACTGTATGTGTGGTCGGTAGGACGAATTCTCTGCAAAGCGGATGAACACAGAATAATCTCTGTTTCAAATTTTTACACCACTGAAATACCTATCAGGACGCCGGACTTGGTGAGGGAAGGGAACCTGCATCTATGGGGTATTGACTTCCGTAATGTCCTTTACCTCGCTGACAAATCAGACGGCAAGTGGTATCGCCAACAGCGTTTCCCAATGAAAGTAAAGGATTTCTGGCTTTTAAGCGACAGCGTAGCCTTGATTTGGGACGGACAACAGCATTATACTTACTCTCTCACCGATGGACAACTGCGCGACTATGTGCTTCCAGCACCATTAGAAGAATTTTTGGCTGCACCGATTACAGAAGTCCAGCTTTGTGGAGGATACACAAATTCCCACGCAACCACTGTCCATTATTGGGTCAATTCTAACGGACAATTGCAGACTACACATACCTTTTCATCAAAAATTCACAGAAAACATCATTGCCAGACTTGTCCTATTAAATTCAATCAAAAGAAACAGAAATTCCAACATGAGGCCAGTCGGAATGAATTGGATAGCGTTCTCCGTGACATCAACCGGGATTATTCCAGAATACCCACATCAGATGAACTGCAAATCACCGAACAGGACCGACAAAAATACTACGAGTTAGTGGGGAATTTTGATTTCCTGTACGAAAGAAAATTCATGAATCCAAAAGCAAGAATTCCCAGTTTTGATGATGACATTATAGAGGACTTCTACCGAAAAGTACCCGATCGAATGGACACTTTGAGTGCCAACACGCTACGACAGATTCTATACAAAAATGAACACATACGTAGTACCGGAGGTGCCAACTGGTTTTATATTCAGGTCGTTAACAGCAACAGCGACACACTCCGATTCAGTCATTACAATATCGACAATGAATATGCATGGTACCTTCCTTGGATGGTGGAATACAACGGGATGCCATTCCGTTGTTACAATATAGCGTTGTCACACTGGGTGTCTGACTGCCTCCCGAAGAAATTTTACGGCAAAGAATGCTTCGATAACGCACGTTTCCTCTTGCAGGTAGCAGACTATCTGTGGTTAAGGAAGCAAGATTTTTAACCGTTTATCAGTTTTTCCCAATAGTCGTTGAATAATTGGCGGAGTTGGGGCTTATCGTCGATAATTTGACGCAGAAGCTCCAGGCGTTTGGCATTGGGCGAATCAGTGAACCATAGTTTGAGATAACCGTTGCGGCCGTATTTTTCGTGTAGGTGCTGCACCGTCCGCTCATAGTGCCCCGCCTTGTCCAGTTCGGGATAGTGTTCCAGCCCAAATTGCACGGTACGGCGGACAATCGTCTCGGGGTCGATAAAACGGTCGGCTTCGGCCACAATGCGCCCATACAACGTGCGCGGAGCATGGTCCGCCGAGGCACGGTGGTCTTCCGCCGCACAAGCCATCGTCTCTATCTGCTCGGGCGAAAACCACTGCAACAAATTCTGGTCGGCACGGATAATCCTTCCGGAGACCAGATGATGCTGCTCACGCCCTTCACACAAGCCTGTGTCGTGGTAGGCGGCAATGACATACGCCATCTCTGCATCTGCGCCTGTCTGTTCTGCCAGTTCCAAACTCTGACGGATGACCATTTCCGCATGATCGCGCCGATGCGCTGCGTCAAAGTTATCATATCGCGGCAGAATCTCACGTTCAATATAGGCTTGTATATCTTGACGAATAGTCTTCATTCAAATATATTTCCGATTAAATCCACACTTTACAATTTATTGCCCACAATCCGCTGCATCACAACTGCACAGGAAGCATCACCGGTAACTGACATGACAGTACGTCCCATGTCGATAATACGGTCGATGCCAGCAGCTACAGCCACGCATTCGACGGGAATACCTGCCGAAGCGAATACCATCGCCATCAAGGCCAAGCTGCCACCAGGGATACCTGGCGTGCCGATAGAGGCAACGGTAGAAGCGAAAGCAATGGCCATATACTGGCTCATGGTGAGGTCGATGCCACAACAAGCCGCCATAAACACCGAGGCCACACCCAGATAGATGGCAACCCCGTCCATGTTGATGGTCGCACCCAACGACAGCACAAAACGGCCGATGTCCTTATTAACGCCCATCTTCTCGGTACATTGCATCGTATAAGGCAGCGTTGCCACAGACGAATCGCTGGAGAAAGCGAAGAGCATAGCCGGCTGCATCTCCTTGAAAAATCTCAACGGGGAGATTCTGCCCAAGAGTCCCACCGCCGAGGCATAGACGACACCTGCGTGTACGGCGAAACAGAAATAGGCTAAAACCAACAGGGCTGCGTAGGAACCCAATACCGACGGGCCATTTTCAACCACTACTGGGGTTAGCATACAGAACACCCCAATAGGAGCCAATGCCATGATGTACTCTAAGATTTTGCCCACCACATCGTTAAAGCTGAGCGTCACCTTTCGGGCCATCTCTCCTTTCTCACCCACATGCACCATGGCAATGCCGAAAAACAAGGCAATCACGATGATTTGCATCATCGCCATGGAACTTACGGGTTCAAGGATGTTGTTCGGGAACATGTTCACCAGCTGGTCCATCACCGACAGATGCGGCGTCTCAACAGTCTCTGCCACCGCTTCCGTGCTGATGTGAATGAGCGGCAGTACGCCTTTTAACAAGCTGGGTACGAAAAGACCCAATGCCACTGCGAAAAGGGTTGTCGTCATAAAATACAGCAAGGCACGAAGTCCCAATTTGCCCACCTTCGAGATGTCGTTCATCGACAGAATGCCTGCCATGATGGAAAAGAGCACCAGCGGCACCACAATGAACTTCAACAAGTTCAGGAAGATGATACCGAAAGGCTTGATGTAAGTGTTAACAAAGTCGGCGTGATTGCCCAGCAGCACACCGACAATCACCGCTAACACCAAAGCGATGCCAATCTGAGCGGTTAAAGATATTTTTTTTAGCTTCATAAGCTTGCAGTGATTATCTCGGCGATATCCTGCTCTGTGAGTGGTGCGTATGCTTGATCGAGTCCTTCGTTTACGGCAATATGATGCGCCATCTCGCCGATACGGCTTTCGTCAATGCCCACCTCGCGCAAATGCATTGGGATGCCGATACTCTCGAAGAACTTGTATGTCTCTTCAATAGCCTTGTTGGCAATCTCCCACTGGTCCAAAGAAGCGTCAATACCGAACACGTTGATGCCATATTTCACAAAGCGCGGCAACGTGTGTTCATTCAGAATATGCTTCATCCAGCGAGGCGTAATAATAGCCAAGCCCCAACCGTGGGTGATGTCGTAATAGGCGCTCAAAGCATGCTCAATACCATGGCAAGGCCAGCCTGAAGGGCTGTTGCCAAGGGCCAAAATGCCGTTGCAGCCATACGTGCAAGCCAGCATCATCTCAGCACGGGCGGTGTAATCCTCTGGGTTCTCAAGGCATTTGCGGCCGTTCACCATCAAGCTACGCAGCATTGATTCGCAGAAACCATCGTTCAGCAAGGTGGTGTCCTCGGTAAAATACTGCTCCATCACATGGTTCATCGCATCGGCGATACCCGCGGCAGTCTGTTTTTTATTGACGGTGAAAGTGTAAGTGGGGTCAAGGAAAGAACAGACGGGATAAAGCAGTCTGTCTCCGTAACCGATTTTGTCATTGGTTTCGGTGCGTGAAATGACGCCGAAAGTGTCGTATTCGCTACCCGTAGCCGCCAAAGTAATGATGTCCACAATCGGAAGCGCGGCTTGTGCTTTCACCTTATAGGAGATAAGATCCCACGGGTCGCCGTCGTAGTAGGCACCTGCCGCTATGGCTTTCGAGCAGTCCAGAACGCTGCCGCCACCTACTGCCAGAATCACATCCACTTTGTGTTCCTTGCACAGACGAACACCATCAAGCACGCTGGGGTCGTATTTTGGATTAGGCTGGATATCTGAAAGTTCCACAATATCATAGCCTTTCAGCAATTCATGTACTTTTTGGTACAAGCCGATTTTCTTAATACTGCCGCCACCGTAAGTCAATAATATTTTCTTCCCAAACTGTGACATCACACCAGGAAGTTTCTCTATCACGCCTTTGCCAAAGATAAGGCGTGTTGGGGTTTGATAATCAAAGTTTTGCATACTGCATAAGTTTATAAAATTTCTTACCTGTTGATTCTTTAACGCATCATTATTTTTTCAAGAATGAAGAAAACCAACCATACCAGCAAGGTGCTTCCACCCACCTGGGCCATCGTTTCTCCTCCTTTCAAATGACACAAGATAAAAATAATACCAACTACAAAGACAATCAGGGCCATAATGAGCAACTTGAACATAAAGCTCTTGTATCCCTGAGATGAAAATAAATTTCTAAGATTTGACATAACTTTTTCTTTTTATTGCTAATAGATACTCTCTTTTCCTCGAGATGGTTCAAAAAAGCTTTAATCAAAGAATCCCAGTCCACTGATAGCGTTCAACATGCGGTCCACATAGTCCCAGGTAGTGGGTGACCATTTGAAGCCCAGACGATAGAGCACTTGCGTGGTGTACGGGTTACTGACGACCACCTGTTTGACTCTCATGCCATGGGCCATATCTTGGTAAGCAAGCATACTGGAAAGCGTTTTGGCCTTCTGTGGGTCGTTGCCCGCACTCTCCATGGTGGCATTGTACTCCTCGTCCTCCACAAGTCGGATGTCTGTACCCAAATTGTTGAATCCGCTGAGAACGTCACCGAGGAACTGCGTATGGCTGTTATAGGCATGGAATACGCAGCACTCCTTGGGTGTGGAACTGAGCAGGATGATAGCGTGCGCTGTTTCATCAATGGGCGAGAATTCCACTTTGCTTTCGTACAGGGAATAGGGGAAGCAGCCTAACATGTTATAGACTTTGATGCGCCCCATGAAGGAGTTCGTAGTAAAGTTGATCTGGAACTCACCGTCGCTGGTACGCGCCGCCAAGTTACCGACACGGATCACCTTGGCCGACAATCCATCCTCTGCCATCGATTGCAACACAATGCGTTCTGCCATGAACTTGGAATGAACATATTGGTTTCCTAGATATTGTCCGTCGTAAAGTCTCTGCTCGGTGAAAACATGGTCGGGAGCCATGGTATCGTTGACATTGAGACCGCTGGTGCTATACGTGGAGATGTGTACCAAACGTGCACCAGTCTTCAAACAAAGGTCAACACAGCGTTGTGCACCACCAATATTGACGTCTTCGATTTCAGTGCCTTCGCTGAAGTGTTTCACCACAGCGGCACAGTTGAACACCGTGTCAATCTTTGCCTGCACAAGAGTGGTCAAGTCGTTGGTGACATCACCGAGGATGATGTGGAGACGCTTGCCGAACAATTCATCGTATGTGGATTCGAAATAGTAAAACAGGAGGGTTTTCAGTCGGTGTTCAGCACCATCCATGTTCTTGTCGCGTACCAGACAGTAGATGTTCTGTGCATCCGATTGGATCAGTTCTTGCAAAACGTGAATGCCAAGGTAACCTGTGGCACCAGTAAGCAGCACATGGCCCAAGGATTGGCGTTCACCGTTGCGGAAGTTCTCCAATGTATTGTTGTTCAGCAAATTGTTAATAGCAGAATAGTCAAATTTGGTCACATCCTCATCATCGGTATTGACAATCGTACTACCTGTGACGAGTGCGGCAAGCTTTCTCGGGGTGGGGTTGGCAAAGACGTCGCCATAGGCCACATGCATTCCTGCCTTGTCGGCTTCGATGATAACACGGGTCACCATGAGCGAGGTGCCGCCCAAATCGAAGAAGCTGTCGTTGGCCCCAATCTTGTCCATGGAGAGAACCTCTCTGAAAATGCGGCAGAACAATGCTTCCGTGTCGTTGGCTGGTGCTACGTATTCGCGGTCTGAAACCTGCATAACGGGTGTAGGCAATGCCTTACGGTTCACTTTCTGGTTCTGGTTCAACGGAATACTGTCAATCTGCATCGTGGAGGCTGGAATCATATACGGAGGTTTCTGCTCGCCGATGAAGGCGTTGAGAGCCTTGATGTCCACCTGCTGGTCACTGACAATGTAAGCGGCGATGAATTTTCCACCATTCTCGTAATCAAAGGCCTGCACAGTAGCATCCTTGATGCCCGGGAATTGGCGAATCACGGCCTCCACTTCCTTGAGTTCGATACGGAAGCCACGGATTTTCACCTGACCATCTTTACGTCCCACAAACTGGATGTTGCCATCCGGGAGGTAACGCACGATGTCGCCTGTACGATAAACACGAGCATGTTTCGGGTCGTCGCTAAAGGGGTTCTTCAGGTAGGTTTCAGCAGTTTTTTCGGGACGATTCAAATAGCCACGGCTCACCTGCGGGCCTGTGACCCACAATTCACCGGCAGCTCCGACAGGTAATCTATTAAACTGTTTATCAACAATATATAGTCTCAAATTATCAAGCGGCTTACCGATGGGAATGTCCAGTTCATAATCCTTCACCCAATAATTAGTGGTGAAGATGGTACACTCTGTCGGGCCATAACCGTTGTACATCTTGTAGTTTGTCGGCGGGTTAAGGGCAGACAATTTCTCACCACCCACAGCAAAGCAACGTAATGAATGGTTTTCGACATTGGTTGCGAACTGGTAGCCCACCTGTGTGGTAATGAACGAGTGGGTAATGCCTTGTGTATTGAAGTAATCGTTGAGGTCGGGCAAATTGAGTCGAATGTCGTCGCCAATGATGTAAACACAAGCACCACAGGTCAATGCTGGATACATATCCATCATGCAGGCGTCAAAACCATAGCTGGCATACGCTGCCACGCGGTCTGCTGCAGTCAAGCCATAGTGTCGCTGATACCAATGGCAGAAAGCCACCAGGTTGCCGTGTTCCAGCTGACAACCCTTGGGTGTTCCCGTGGAACCGGAGGTGTAGAGCATGATGAAGAGGCTTGACGGCGTTGGTAGAGACGGTGCATGCACCGTCTCTATAGGGGCCAATGTGTCAATATCCTTTGTCAACAACACCTTGCCTTCATATTCATTTACGATGGGACGCAATTCTTCATCGGCAATGAGCAGTTTAGCGTTTGCGTCTTGCATCATAAAGTTCAGACGTTCGGCAGGATAGCTCGGGTCAAGAGGCTGGTAAGCACAGCCGGCTTTCAACACACCTAACGAAACGATGGCCATCCATTCGCAGCGTGGAATCAGTACAGAAACAATATCCTCACTCACAAGGCCTTGTGCAACAATATATCCCGCAATGCGTTCCGAAATCTCATCCACCTCACGATAAGTATATTTATGGTCATGATAAACCACCGCCATATTGTCGGGCGTTTGCTCCACTTGTTTGCGGAACAGTGAAACGATAGTCTGGGTGTCGTCGTAAGGCACATCCGTCTGGTTGAAGCTGTCGAGCACTGCGGTTTGTTCAGCATCCAGCAAAGAGACCTGTTGCAACGCCATCTCAGGATGGTGGATGAATACTTTGACCGCATTGCATACCGATTGTGCCAGACTCTGCATCAAACTATGACTGTAACGACCATTATCATATTCAACCATCACACCCGGCACACCCTCTTTCTCTTGGATGTAGAAAGCGATACGGAACTTCGGCGTATTCAGTTCAAGAGATTCTATTTCAAGTTTTTGACCATTGACCACATATTGGTCCATTACTCCCATCTGATAGGCAAACATGATTTCGGCCGACAGGTCGTAATCTGTGGCAATCTGTGCAAAAGGATACTTCTCGTGAGTCAAAGTCTCGTCAAAATTCTTGCCGGTCTCTCTCAGGAAGTCCATCACATTTTGCTCACCAATCTGGGCACTCATGGCCAAGGTGTTGACAAACATACCCGTCGTGTTGCTTATGCGTAAGTCGGAGCGACCATTGCTGATGGTGGTAATACAGATTTGCTCGTTGTTGGTGAAACGAGAGAGTGCATAGAACACCGCTGCCAAGGTAAGATGTGAAGACGAGAGATTGTTCTTCTTGCAGAATTCCTCCATCGAGTTGAAGTCCATCTTGCAGAAGACTTCGCTGACGGTACCTTGATCCAGCGGATTGGTCAGATCTGTAGGCACCTCGGTAACTCCTTCCACCTTGCCCAAACGCTCGTTGAAGAAGTTTTTGGCCTCCATGTAACTCGGCGTATTTTCGGCAGCTTTCTCGTCAGCAACGAAATTGGCATAGCTGATAGCCTCTGCTTCGATTTCTTTGCCATTCATCAGGTCACACAACTGATTCAGGAACAGGTCAAAAGAGCCACCATCGAAGATCAAGTGATGCACATCGGTCAGGAGATAGACATCGTGCTCAGTGGTGACAATTTCCATGCGGTACAAAGGTCCTTGTCTCAGGTTGAAAGGCTTTACAAACTCTACCTTGTATTTCTCCAATTCCGCTTCACTTAACTGACTCTTGGTAATGGCAAGAGGTAGATTGCTGTCAACAATCTGTACGATTTCACCTCCTTCGCTATCAAAATGCACAAAGAACTGCGGATGCGCCTTGATGATGGTCTCGATGGACTTTTCAAGCAACTGCACATCGATCCCTTGGGGGAAACGGATGAGCGATGGAATATTGTACACCGTGGATGTGGGCTGTTTCATGCAATCCACATAGACACCCATCTGTGCGTATGACAGCGGGGCATTTTTTAGTTGACAGTTGGCAGTTGACAATTGACTGTTGTCGGAACTTGAAGTGTTTTGAGTAGCAGTGGGAGCATTGAGCATATAGTTGAGAATTTCGTTCTCTATGCTTTGCAAAGTACCGGTCTTGGCTAATGATTTCGAGTCAAGGGTGACACCGAAACGTTTGTTAATCTGAATAGCCAACTTGATGGCCATAATAGAGGTGAGGCCTGCATAGCCCAATACTGTTGTAACGCCAAAGTCCTCGGTATTGATGATTTTTGCAATGATGTCATGGATTTCCTGCTCCAACACATTCATTGGCACATTGCTCTCCACCACAGCATCAGCCGCTTTCTTTTCGGGCTTCGGAAGGGCTTTTTTGTTCACCTTCTGGTTCTGATTGAGCGGAATGCGTTCAATCTGCATCGTCACGGCAGGCACCATATAAGGAGGTTTCTCCTCCATGATAAAGTTGTTCAAAGCATCAATATCGATTTGTTCATCGGCAACGATATAAGCAGCAATAAACTTGCCACCACCCTCTTCGTCGAAGGCTTGCACCGTAGCATCCTTGATGCCAGGGAACTGAAGAATGACACCTTCGACTTCTTTTAATTCGATACGGAAGCCGCGGATCTTGACTTGTCCGTCTTTGCGTCCCACAAACTGTATATTGCCGTCGGGGAGATAGCGCACAATGTCGCCAGTGCGATAGATGTGTGCGTATTTCTCACTGGAATCGAATGGGTTATCAATATAAACCTCAGCGGTTTTCTCGGGACGATTGAGGTAGCCGCGACTCACCTGCGGTCCAGCGACCCAGAGTTCTCCCGCCACACCCACAGGCAAACGGTGACCCGCCTTGTCAACGATATAAAGCTTGACGTTGTCCAATGCTGAGCCAATCGGGATATCCTTCATGGGCTTCGTCACATCGAAGGAGGTGATGCAGACAGTGCTTTCGGTCGGACCGTAGGCGTTCACCAGTGTGTAATTCGTGGGCGGAGTCAGCGGCGCCAACTTCTCACCTCCTGTCAACAAATAGCGCAGGCAGTGGTTCTCCATGGAAGTAGCAAACTGATAAGCCACCTGCGTAGTCATGAATCCGTGGGTAATCTGCTCTTGCTCAAAATATTCATTCAACGCTATCATATCCAGACGCAACTCCTCAGGGATAATATAAATCGTGGCACCACATGTGAGTGCAGGATACGTTTCCATCATATTGGCATCGAAACCGAAACTGGCATAGGCCGTAATTTTACAGCCGGAGGTAAGGTTAAACCTGCGATGATACCACTCGCAAAAGGCGACAAGGTTGCGATGCACTAACTGACAGCCTTTGGGCGTTCCCGTAGTGCCGGAAGTGTATAACATGATGAACAGCGACTCGGGCTTTACAGGAGTTGATAGTTGATAGTTGACAGTTGACAATTGATTTATATCCTTGGTAAGCAGCACGTCGCCTTTATATTCGTTCACGATATCGCGTAACGATTCTTCGGCGATGAGCAATTTCACGGAAGCATCTTGCATCATGAAATTGAGACGCTCCGAAGGATAGGTAGGATCAAGGGGCTGATAAGCGCAGCCAGCTTTCAACACACCCATAGAGACGATAGGCATCCACTCGCAACGCGGAATCAACACGGAGACAACATCCTCTTCATGTAGGCCTTTTCCATGGATAAAAGCGGCAATGCGGTCAGAAATCTCATCCAATTCTCTATATGTGAAACGTTTGTCTTTATAAACCACTGCGATGTTATCGGGTGTTTTCGCCACCTGCTCACGGAACTTGGAGACGATGGTCGCATTCATATCCAGTTCCGTGTCGGTCTGGTTAAAACTATCCAGCAAGGCGCGCTGGCTCTCGGTACAGATGTCGATGTCGCGTAGGAGGTTTTGGCTCAGAAAGCCCTCCAAGACAGCCTCGTAACTCTCCATGAATTGGTCAACCAGGGTTTCAGAGTATTCGTTGGACCTATATTCCGCTCTGATATGGTATTGTTTGCCAACATAGAAGGCCATCAGATAAAAAGACACCCCCTCGTTGTGTTTGCGGAGTTGTATGGCCTGCATGGGTTTGCCCATCAGCTCAGTGTAATCCATTAATAGTCCATGCCATGCAAATATGGAATTGGTTTGCAGGTTGAGATCTGTCATCATATCGGTGTAGGCATAGAGATCATGCTTGCGGCAGCCAATCATCTGTTCCTCGCCAGCTTTCAAAAAGTCGAGCACAGTAGTCTCTTCAGTGAACCTGGCGTAAACAGGCAGCGTCTTCACCGTCATGCCGACGGAATGTTGGAACTTTGGTTCGGTACGACCGTTAAAAACCGTTGTAAACAATGATTCCTGCTCGTTGTTGTACTTAGCCAACAAGAAAGAGTATGCCGATGTAAAAAAGGTGCTTTTTTTGATGCCGTTGGTCTTGCAGAAAGCATCCACCCGCTCCATGGCAATACCGAGGACACGGACTTTGTGGGCATCCGTTTGTTCGGGAATTTCGAGATCTGGCATAAGCTGGGTGAACGTGTCGCCGCAGTCGAAGTTTTGGGCATACCACTGCTTGCCTTCCTCAAAAGCGGGCGTTTTGCGCATCTCCACTTCGGCAAGGGCCAGTTTTTGCATCGACATCTCCTCGGGAGCCAGCGTGCCACCGTTATAAGCCGTCTCCACATCGCAAATGATAACATGATACGAGGAGCCGTCGCTGATGATATGGTGCATGTCAAAGAACCAATAAACATGCTCTGCATCGCGCATCACTTTGGTATGAAACAGCCTGCCACCATGGAGTTTGAAAGGCTCTATGAATTTTTGCTTCTCAGCCTCTATATCTAAAACCTGTTCAACGGAAAGGCTGAATTCCTCTTTTTCCAAGTCAATGGTCTGCATAGGCTCTCCGTCATCATTCAGCTCAATACGAGTGAAAAAAACGGGATGGGCCTGTATAGTCGCTTCTATGGCACGGCACAAACGATCGGCATCAAGACTACCGTCAAAAACATAGAGAAAAGGAAGGTTATAAAAAACCTCATTTTCGTGATGTACGCACTCGGCATAAACACCAAGCTGCGATTGAGACAATGGAGCGATATTTTTCATATAAAGTTGTTTTTTGTATTCGTTTGTTTTTTTACATCAAATATTTACTATGATTTCTTGAACTATCTACACTTAATTCTTTTTCTCACGTTTTTTCTTATCAAGCCAAGTGGTGGTGAAAATCGTTGGGTTGACAGTCAGCATCGCCCAAGCCCAGTGAATCTGGCGTTTTGCGGAGACACGCTGGAGTATTTCCATTGTCTCTGTTCCATACATAAAAGTGTAACCGGCACTTACAGTGACAAACTTTGCGAAAGTGTAGCCTATATTGAGTTCAGCTTCATGTCCCAAGGCTTTCTTCAATTTTCCATTTCTGCCATAGCTAAGATCGGCTGAAATGGCATAAAAGTGATAGGCCGCATTGATTTTCAATCCTTTAACAGGACTGACATTACCACCGGCATAGAGGTTTTGCAAACCAGGGGAGAAATTGTGCACATAACTGTTCATGTAGAAAAATTCCATGGCACCATAAAATTCGTGGTGTGAACCAAACAAGGGAGCAAAACCTCTGGCCTCTTGATGGTAAATAAGACCCAAAGTGCCCTTAACGGGGATAGGGAATTTATCACCACTCAGGTAATCATAACCAGCAAAAAGATTGTAAATTTCGTTGGGAGTAACCTTGATTTTCGCACTTCCCATGAAAGCATTCAACTTCATGCTGTGTTCCTCTTCGCCCATCTGGTAGTAGAAGGAACCCTCCATAGTGACTATGCTGGGATTTAACTTCACGTATGTTCCGAAAAGCTGCTGATAGAAGGTTTTGTTGGGCTTATCATCTCTCCGGCTCTGCATCCCGATATTCATGCCAATCACGGAGAATCCAAACAAAGATTTCGGTGTTTCATAGTGATACCAAAGTGTTTGCATAGTCTTGTAAGGCTGTATTCCTCCGGCATAGTATGTAGTACCAACATCTATGTTTTCTGAATTCTGGTTATAGGCAAGCATAACATGTACCTTATGACCGTGTCCCTCATAACCGAATTTCAGCGCGTCATGGGTGGGAGCTGTCATTGTCCAGTCATCATAACCCAAGATACGTTCATCGTCATATTCAAAAACCTGGCGGCCGACTTTACCAAAGAGCCCTGTCTTGTTGTGTTTCATGCACAGCCAGCCTTCAGACAGACTTAAAGTGCCACCGGCTTGCCCCCAAACTCCTGAGAACTGCGGCGAGAGTCTTATTTCTAACCAGTCGTCACGTTTATATCCTAAATTGAGTCGGTATTGACCCATGATGAAATGAGCCATACCCGCCTTTTCTTCTTCTTTCTTGGGGTCGAATCCGCCCATACGAAGTTCCCAACGGGTGTTCAGCTTAGTGTCAATATAGAACTCGTTATTTCCTTTGGTCTCAGTGTTCTCTTCGTTTTCTTCGTTTGCCTCCTGCGCTCGCAGGTTTAAGGACGACAATATGCCAACAAGCAAACAGATTCCGAAGAGGAATCTTTTTGTATAAATACTCATTTGTGGTCAATCTATTTATATAATTTCGAAAATCTCGTCCAGTTTTGTCATCTTGAAGACCTGCATCACATCGTTATTGACTTTGCGGAGGTACATTTTGCCGCCTTTTGCCACTGTTTCTTTACGGATTTTTATAAAAATACGTAATCCAGAACTGCTGATAAATGGCATTTTCTCGCAGTCGAGAATAAGTGTCTTATCTGCATTTTGCATTAGAGGTTCAATGGTTTCCGAAATCTGTTGTGCGGCCACTGTGTCCAGTCGTCCATCAAATGTGGCAATAAGCTGGTTGCCTTCCTCAGTAATTGTAATTTCCATATTGTAGGTCTTTTAAGTTCAATTATTTTTAATATGCAAAAATAAAAAAATATCCTATCCAATAACACCACATTGGTTAAATATTCAGGGTCATGGTCAGCATATTTTTTCCGTCTTTGTACTGATACTCCACTTTATTCATGATTTCCTTAATAAGATGGATGCCCAGTCCTCCAATAGGACGTTCTTCTATGGAATTGGAAAGTTTGACTTCCGGCCGTTGAAGCGGATTGAATGGAGTGCCCGCATCGCTAATGCATGTTTGAATCTGACCCTCTTTCGTCTCAATAGTAATCTCCACTGTACCCTTCTTTCCTTCTGGATAGGCATACATGATGACATTGGCAACCGCTTCCTCCAAGGCAAGGTCCAATTGCGGCAAATGTGACAAGTCTAGATTTTTCCGCTTAAAAAAATCACTCAGAAACGGTTCCAGTTTCTCCAACTCTTGAATATCATTATTCAAACTCAACGTGTAGCCACAACTTTGGAAACGTATGGCCAACATGGTAAGATCATCGCTTTGTTCAGCCTCTCCCACAAAACGCTGCACGGCTTGATGCATAATGCCGATTTGCTCTTCCGCTGATATTTCACCAAATTCATTCGCAATATCCAAAGCCTTTTCCTCACCAAAGAGTTCTTTTTCAGCATTTTCAGCTTCAGTCAGTCCATCGGTATATAAGAAAAGCGTATCGCCTGGATTTAATTGCAGCATTTGGGAAGAATACTTCGCATCGAGTTCCACGCCGAGTATAAGATTCAGAGCCAAATCCATATATTGTGCCTGCCCCGAACGAATAAGCATAGGTGGATTATGTCCTGCATTACAATAGCTTACAATTCCTGTCTCCATATCCAGCACCCCGATAAACATAGTGATGAACATGATATCCGGGTTGTTTTCGCCGACAGCGTGGTTTAAGGCTTGCATAATATGTTCAGGACGGTCATTATGGGCTGATAATGTACGAAACAAGCTATGGGTAATGGACATCAGCATAGCACCAGGTACCCCTTTGCCAGAAATGTCACCGATACAGAAAATCAGTTTGTTGTCACGTACATAATAATCGTAAAGGTCCCCTCCCACAAATCTTGCGGGTTGCAGGAATCCGCTGACATCCAGTTGTGAAATCAGCCCATCCCCTTTGATTTTGGAGGGCACCAACGACATCTGGATCTTTCTTGCAATAGCCAATTCATCTTCAATATGCTGGTTTTTGAGCCGTTCCTCACCCAGCCGCCATATATTTTTCACGGAACTGTAGGCAATCAAAAAGATGGTCACAAAAATCCCTATAGCCATAAGGAAGAATGCCAAACTGGCTTTACGCAAACGACTATACATGTCGGCATCAGTAATGGTAAGCGTCAACACCAGATTTTTCCCTTCAATGGGCTCCGTATAAATGTGACAACGTCCCCCTATTTTGTCCATGGCAGACGGTCCCACGATAAGCTCACCCGTCGATTCGGAAACAAGGGTGCAATAGCTATGGGGGTAAAGTTGTACGCTTTGGACAATTGCGGCCAACGAGTCCAAGGTGAAATCGACAGCGATCACCCCTACCCTTCTGCCAGTAGTGTCATGTATTGCCCGCACGTATGTCATCATTTCCCCACAGCCACCATCCTGGTCATAATAAGGATTACTCCAGTCGCCATTTTCAGACTCCATGCCCTGCTGAAACCATTCCATGGTCAAATAGTCATGATTCTCACCGCCCAGTTGCTTCCTAACCAATGTGTCACTATTCCAAGGATAACCTGCGTAAGCCAGAAACCAGCGACCTTTTTCGGGATAATAGTTCTCGATAAATGCAACACCGGCACTGGTGATTTGCAAAGTGGATTCCACTATATAGCTGGAAATAGTGTACATTTCATCAGGATTTTCAAGAGAGTGTTCAGCAAAAGGACGCATAGCATCCGCAATAGTCTCTGCTCTTCCCATGTGCGAACTGATAGCTTGCCCTGTCTGTGCTAAAACACGATGAGCTCGCAGCTCCGCATCGTTACGAATTTTAGACCTCAAATACAAATAATAAGACGTGCTGACTGCAACCATCAGGATAGCGGCAATGATTATCTTCCTGATTTCCTGTTTGGCAAAAGAATTTCTGGATTTATCTGTTGACATAATATTTGTCTTCATTAATCAATAACATCTGGCAAATATACATGTTTTTTTTAGAATACGGAATGTTATACCGAAAATACAACAGCATAGTGCACTATAATTTCTTTTTTCATGATATTTTTGACTCATCGTGTTACATTTGAAAAATTTTACCTATTTTTGCTATTGATTTTTCTCCAATTAACAAATAATGAAGAAGATAGTCTTATTGTTATACGTATTTTTCACAATCTGCAGTGTGACTGCCCAAATGAACTATTATGTTGGGATTCCATCGCATATAGCCTATATAAAAGATTCCGCTCGTTTCGTAATCGCTAACTTGCCGTGGAACTATAACGGACGGATAGAGCAACGAATGATGCCATATTATCTTGAACCCCTGAAACAATTCATGGACAAACACCCTGGCTTTAAATGCAACTTCTTGTTGTACGATTGTGTACAAAGCGAAGAGATGAGTTTGGCCTTCACGACCTATCAGGCAAAACGACTGAGAGAGTATTTTTTATATGAGGATACTCTGTTCGGTCTACAATATCTCAATGAAATCATTCCTCACGGCTACGCCAATCCTTTATTCAAAGACTTACAAGTGGACAGCAGCCAGCGGATCTACCGTTCAGAGGTTAACAATTCTCTTAAATCCAGTGTCATTATTGAGCTAATACAACAATACCCCATACAGAAGATGATACAGAAAAGCGCCTTTTACGCACAACCATGTGAAGGGGAGGTTTTTGACGTTGCGCCGATATTCCAAGGCGGAACAAGCGCATTATATGATTATTTGCTGCAACATATAGATTACTCGGTGGTTGGTCAAGCCGATGTAAGTGGGGTTATACTGGTAGAGTTCTTCATTGAAGCAGACGGCAGTGTTTCTATGCCTGAAATCAAACGGAAACTGTTCCCAGACTTGGATGAGCAAGCCTTGCGGATTGTTCGCAATATGCCCAAATGGAAACCCGCCAGCAAAAATGGACAAGCTGTCCGTTGCCGGTACAAAATCCCCTTGTACTACTATTTGCAATAGTCATATAGAAAGACTCAGTTTCTCTGCACATCATCCTTGGCCCGGCTGGTGGTTACCAGATAGACACCTAATGCAATCAGCACCAACGCCACAGGCTTATTCCATGTAAAGATGTCCTGTCCCAAAGCGATGGCCACACAGGCAGTCACCACAGGCTGCAAATTGCTGTACATGCTGACCGTTGTAGGCCGCAACACCTTCAAAGACAAGGGCAGCAGGAAGTAGGACACTACTGTAGCAAAGATTAAAATGGTCAGCAGATTGAGCCAAGCGGAAACAGGAACGGCATGATACAACATCGGGCAAGTCTCTTGTGAGAGGTGGTGTATAGCCAGTGGAGCACAAATAATGCTGCCGAACAGAAACATCCACTTCATCATCGTCACGGGACTGTATTTCTTGGAAACACTGCGTGTAATCAGCAGATAGGCCGCATAAAACAGGATGTTGACAAAGCACAGAAACAAGCCAAATGGATGGGCGTTCGCATCGATTTTCCACGAGAAAAGCACAATCATCAATGCACCACTAATACCCACAAACACACCGGCGGATTTCCGCACGGAAATGGGTTCCTTCAGAAAAATGGCAGCCAATATCATCACCACTAACGGACTGGTGGCGGAAATCAGCGACACATAGCTGGGCGAGGTATAGCGGAATGCCTCGGCGAAAGCAATTAAAGTACCCGCCAGCACAACAGCGCCAAAAACGAACAGTCCCATATCTTTTTTCTCGACCTTCTCGCGATTGAAAAACAAAGACAGTATCCAGAAACCCATTGCCCCGAACAGCATACGTACTTCCGTAAACACCTCCGGATGAATATATTCCGGGATGATGGCTTTGGAGCAGTTAGGATTGATGCCAAAAATGATATACACCGCTAACGCAGCCAGGTGGCCTACCCATTTTGGGGGTTGTTGATAGAAGAGGTTTGAACCCATAATTTCTTTCCGCATATATCTTGCAAAAATAGTCAAAAATTAGTAATTATGGTACAGATTCAACAAAATAAAAAAAGGTGTAATTTGCTGACAAATTACACCTTCGCTTTTGGTAGCGGGGGCAGGACTCGAACCTGCGACCTCCGGGTTATGAGCCCGACGAGCTACCACTGCTCTACCCCGCACTATTGTTTTGCAAAAGTACAATTTTTTTTGATAAACCAACATTTTCAGTGATATTTTACCTTACCCATTAAACACCTGACTATCAGAATTATATATAAACCCACATTTTGATTTCACTTTTTTTATGATACATTTTGCTCCATTTTTCGGAAGAATATAGGCATTTTTTGACAAAATAGTTGTATTTTTGTAGTCCAAAATACAATTTATGCTCAAAAAGATCCTATTCTGCATAGCGGTATTATTGACCGTCACCTCGCTATACGCCCAAGTGGAGAACAATACCGACACTTTCGCTGAGGATACCGTTTCCGCCAATTTCGAAGCGGCCATCACCTGCCCTACCATCGACTCCATCATCCAGCTGGCATTTGCCAAGAAGCCCATTGCAACTTACAAATACGGGGCCGCCGGTCCCAACCACTTCGACTGTTCCGGCTTCGTCTATTACTGTTTCGGGCAATATGGCATCAAGCTGCCCCGCAGCTCACGCGATATGTTTCTGGTGGGACAAAAGGTGCGGAAAGAAGACCTTCAGCCCGGTGATTTGGTGTTCTTCAGCCGTGGAAAACTGGAAATCGGCCACGTGGGCATTGTGATAGAGACCAATATTGATGGCCATCACAATTTCCGCTTCATCCACTCCTCCACCTATAAGACCAATGTCAGGGTTGACAATTCCATCAGCACCAACTATGCCACCCGTTACAAAGGGGCCCGACGCATCATCAGCTGCGATGGCATCGGTGGAGACGCTACCATCCTGCCTTCTGACACTGTGTTTTCAGACACCATTCCACCCATTCCAACAACCTCGGTAGTAGCACCGGCCAATTCACAAGTTACGCCTGCCACACCCCAGAAACCCGCTCCTGTACCTCAGCAATCCGCCATCAAATATCATAAAATCAAGAAAGGCGAGACCCTATCCAGCATTGCCCGCAAATACCACACCACAGTGGCGAACTTGAAGAAGTGGAACAAGCTGAAATCCGACTTTATCCGCGAAGGGCAAAGGATTATCGTGGCGAAGTAATTATTCGTTTTTTTGCACATAAAATTTACGGAATTATCCATTTTATGTCGAATTTTAGATTTATGGCGAGAAATTTATAGCATCAGCTATAGTCACACCATTTCGCGGCGGCAAATGAAGTGCTTCGGTGCATGGAAATTGCTCGCCGCGACCGAATACACAATCCCGTGATTCTTCCCTATGAGACGGTTGCGGTTCCACCGCAACTTTGGCCGCATCGCGGCCACCCCTGCATAGCATGATGAACGGGATATGTATCATGGCGTGCCAGAGGTACGCACCTGCTTCATCCACATAATCTTGTCGGCAACCTCCGAGAAACAGGTGGCCTCCTCCTGCAGCACGCATGCTTTCCACACGGCACAGCTACTGCGTTTCGCTATTGCCTTAATGAGTTTGCATATATATTTACACAAAAAAAGAGGCTACCTTTCGGCAGCCTCTTTCAAAATATGCTTAAGAATGATTATTTCTTCTTAGCAGCGGCTTTCTTGGCGGGAGCTTTCTTAGCAGCTGGTTTTGCAGCGGCTTTCTTAGCAGGAGCTTTCTTGTCCAAGAGTTTGAATTTCTTCACGAAATCATCCAAAACTTCTTTCAAAGTAGGAGTACCGATTTCCTGGAGTTCATAACCCACTCTCACGCAAGGCTGTTTGATCTTGATGAAGCGCTGCAGGTCGATAGGAGTACCGATAACAACGGCATCGCAAGGAGTCTTAGCGATAGTTTTTTCGAGGTCCTTCATCTGTTTTTCGCCGTAGCCCATAGCGGGAAGCAAAGTACCGATGTTAGGATATCTTTCGTATGTGGTGGTCAATTCACCAACAGTGTAAGGTCTCGGGTCGATCAGTTCAGCAGCACCGTATTTCATAGCGGCAACAGTACCGGCACCAATCTTCATTTCACCGTGGGTCAATGTAGGACCATCTTCGATAACGAGAACTCTCTTGCCTTTCAGCAATTCGGGTTTGTCAACGGTCAGGATTGAAGCACCGTCGATGATTTTGGCTTTCGGGTTAATGCGAGCCAGGTTAGCTCTCACCTTGTTGATGTTCTCCAATGAAGCGGAGTCGATCTTGTTGATAACGATAACGTCGGCCATACGGGCAACTACTTCACCAGGATAGTAGCTAACCTCTGCACCGGGACGCAATGGGTCAGCAACGCCGATGAACAAGTCGGGAACATAGAAGGGGAAGTCGTTGTTACCACCATCCCACAGCACGATGTCGCAACCGTCGGGATCGTTTTCAGCACCAGCCATTTTAACCCACTTGCCAGTCTGAGGATCTTTGGTCATACCACCTTTGAGGATAGCTTCATAGTCAACACCAGCGTAGATCACATTTCTCTTGGTCACTACATGGGGTTCGTATTCTTCCATCTCTTCGATGGTGCAGTTCTGCTTTTTCAGGTCAGCAACTTCTGCAAAACGCTGGATAGTCTGTTTGTTCAAATCGGGATCGTAAGGCATGGGGTGACGAACGGCAACAACCTTGAGGCCCATTCCTACCAAATATTCAATGATACGACGTGAAGTCTGTGATTTACCGCAACCAGTACGGGTAGCACCAACAGCGATAACGGGTTTCTTTGATTTTACCATGGTGTCCTTGGGTCCCATCAGCACGAAGTTTGCACCTGCTGCATTAACGATGGCGCTGATGCCCATAACGTATGAATACGGTTTGTCGCTGTAAGCGAAAACGCATTCGTCAACTTTGAACTTCTTGATCAGTTCGGGCAATTTTGATTCGGGATAAATACGGATTCCGTTCGGATAGAGATCCTTACCTGCCAATTCCTTCGGATACAAACGGTCGTCGATACCGGGAATTTGTTCAGCGGTGAAAGCTACAACATTGTAATCTTTGTTACCACGGAAATAGGTGTTGAAGTTGTGGAAATCTCTACCTGCAGCACCAATAATAATGACATTCTTTTTCATAAAAAATTGTGTTTTAGGTTATTATGTAAAAAAGATATTGTTTTTCGAAAAAAGCGGTGCAAAGATAGTAATTTTTTCGGTACGATAAAATATTTTTCTTTTCATAAAAAATAATTTTCGTAATTTTGTTATCTTTGCAATCTGAATATAGAAAACTGAAAAATCATGGATTATAAGCAACAATACCAAAGTCAAGAGCCCTGTATAAAAACAGAAAACTTTGAAGAAACAATTCCTCTGTGTTTCAACACCATTTATTATGTGGAAAATCCTGGGAACGACAGCTTAAATGAACTCGTGAGACAGTGTTTCCAACGAAATCCAAACAGCAGGCTTCCCCGCGACTTGCAAAGGCTCACATACCGTTTTCACTACCTCACCCAAGCGGATGTGCAAACCGGGAACCTGCGCAATCTCATCGCAAAAACAGGGACCGATACTGATAGTCTTGTTGCTGTTGAAACCATCGATCTTTTACGCAAATGCCTTCACGCCGACACTGGCGGCCATCTTGTAGCCCGACAATTGCCCAAACAAAAAAAAACTTACCATGAAGAGGAAGATGATAGCGTTAACGAGTTTCTTATCAGCTTTCCGCTTCATGAAGCCAACTACAGTGCGGAACAGACCGCCACACAAATACAGAATTTTGTAACAAACCTGGCCAAAGCTGACTTTTCTAGTCTTTCAGGTGTTTCCTACTACACATACTATTCTGACAAATACGAGCAGAGGACAAGTACAAGCAGAGGATCATCCTCCTTTACAATCAGTTTTATCGTCCAACCTCTCGATATTCCCAAAATAGATAAAGAAATGCAAGATGCAATAAATATATTGTGTCAAAAAGGATATATCGATATTTCCAGTGATGACGACACTGGCAATTCCACTAATATCCTGCGTAAAATCGCCGATGCCATAGAAAACAACACCAAACTTGACAAGTTTTGCAAATTACAGGTGAACAAACATGGGGTGATTTTCATTGAGACACCACAGGGTGGCACACATAAATGCGACTTTGGGAGAGGAAGGTTAGGAAGAGCACTCTACATTCTCTTTTTGAGGCAAATAGAACGTGCAGCTAAAGACCCGTCCGGAAAGATCGCCAAAACAATTTGCATCAATCCTATGGATTTGGATAAAGAAAAAGAAATGCTTACCCTTTATAAAAAAATGGAGCCACCGTACAGTCCTCTTGCTATGCAAAGAACCATCAAAGAGTATTGTAAAGACACCGAAAATGATAGAAGCAAAATCAACAAATTCTTCGAAAGAACTTTCTATTTGGATGTCATTGAGAAGGATTATCCAGGAAAGCACTACTCCATCAAAATTGTGGGCCAAGACCCCAGAACAGGCCAGAGTCTCTATGCTGTGGGATTGGACGCAAATGACTTCGACCTCGGCGAATACAGCATCGACGAGCTGCCATAGGATTTTCTGCTACTAGCAGAACGCATACCATCATGATTTCTTCCTGTATTTTTGCAGCATAAAAAAATCAATTAAAAACTGCAAAAACATGTTAGAAATCAACGGAAAAGAGTACAGCGACGAAATGATCGCTAATTTGCACAACAAGCGCGTGAAAGAGTATGCAAAATGGCGCCGGCAGAAAGCGGCGGAATTCCTTCAAACCAAAAAACGGACTAAATACTACCACTGCGAGGCCCTTTTTGATCCGGATTACGAAAACGATTTTTATATCCCGCTCCCCGACAAGATTGTGGCTCGTGTGCGTGCCCTCAAAGAGGAAATCGCCAATGACCCTGAACTGAAAACCGAGGAAGATCGGGCAGACGAATTCCGCGACAGAGTTTATGAAATCGGCAATGACATCGATGTGGACATTACCAATTTCGGCGGTTCAGAGTGGGTGTACACCAACATCGACATTGATGATTTTGTTCATGAGTACAACTTCGACATTCACTATTTTGACTGGAAAGGAGAGAAGAATGGAAAGCAAGTCCACTGTTCGGCAATCCTCTCTGATGAGGAGTACATCGAACTGCTGACACAATTGCTCGACACGCCCGAATGCTCGTTCAACCACTTGGCCTATCTCAGTCCAAAGCTCAAAGCCATCCATAAGAAGCTGAGCGACAATCTTCACCACCGAAGCTGGCTGACATACTATCCAGGATATGAGCACGACTATGCCGTACTGATGACTGAGTTGCGCACCGACGCCCGCCAACTGGAGAAACAACTGGAGAAAAAAGGCGAGCAATACCCGCACCTCAACTTCCTGAAGGATCCAATGGTAAACATCATCGTGGCACAAGCGAAGCAGAGAAACAACAAATAATTATTAAAATTAAATACAAAAAGATGAAAGAAGAGCTTGATTCACAGAAATATACAAAGCAGGCGGAGGAACTCTATAAGAATTCCATCGAAGCCACCATTGAATTATTAAAGAACAACCCGAACGGCCATTACATAGTTATTCCCAACTGGGATGATGAAGTTGACACCACTTCTTTGGATGATGTATTTATTAGCATTTACGGAGTTGGGCTGAATACCGAAAACCACATCTGCGTAAAAGCAAAGGTGGACTATGTAGGGTACGGCCATACCGAAGAAGATTTCCCGAAAGGATGGACTGGTGTTGATGAAATTCATCCCTCCTCGTATCCCGACATTTACCGTTTCGTGGTAGACAACATCACTGCTGCCACCGACAAAGCCATTGCGGATGCCGTGAAATGGGATGAAGGGTGACGAGCATCTAACCTATAGAGACGCGATTCGTCGCATCTCCATGGCCACATGCGCGAAATACAGTTATAATCACCAAAATATCTAGAAAAATGGAAAACAACAACATCAAAAAAGAGGAATTACACGAGTATCATTTAGAGGTTTACCTCGGCCCCTGCACGGCCATCCAAAAGATAGTTCGCGGCAAAAGCTTGGAAGGCTCTATTGCATATCTGAAAAAGAAGTACCCCGAGGCGACGGATGTGTGCGAAGCGGACCACTGGAGGTAAAGGGCTTGGAATCTGCTACAAAATGTGGTAGTCAATACCTAGCCTTCGTGCTTCAATTATGGCAATCCCATAATATTGCGGATTTTTTGTATTTGAGGAACAATATCCCCACTTTGACTTTGATAACTAAAAGGACTACTTCCACTATTTCCCCATATCAGGACCCGATTGTTCATCAAACGATAAGCACGAATATATGCATACGTTTGCCCTTTATGACTTTTCTTTTCAAAGCAGAAACTGGCATTCCCTTTCTCACATGGAACCTTATTACTATCATTAAAATTTTGCTTAACAAATTCCCTGTTCATACATGTAATAATTATGTGAGGATTTATTTTGTTAAGCAATTCCTGAAAAGTAAACCCTGCACATGATTGTAATATATTCTTATCAGCAGCTTTCAGATCACTCCATTTCTCCGTGGCAACAGGACTCCATAAGTCAATATGAATGGCTGTTCGTTTGTTAAATGAACTAATATAACTGGCATCAAATGCATGAAGTGCCACTTCATAATTACCAAACCATGGCTTGTACCATGTGGGGCTTCCATTTATGGAATTTGTATAATAAGCGTTCAAGCTATCTTTATATAGTTGAATATCTTCCGGTGAGAGAACAGATTTTCCTACCAAACTTTTTGCTTTAGGAAAACGATAATCAACACTATAAGGATAATTCTTTTTGTTGTTGGCAGTTGGCAGAAATTCCACATTAGATGGATTTAATCCTACTGTGACAATGCGCAAGTCGGACTTCAAATATGCCTCCAAATCTCCAAACCATAAAATTGGAATAGAATTTGGAATTACATAAGGCTCTGTTTTTATTTGCTGAAAACCATTCCAGCATTTTTGAATCAGTGTTTTCATCAATAATACTTATTTTTGTCATTTATAAAAACTATACTTCAGAATAAAACATTCTTACCCCTTCCAAACATCCTTGTTCTCGTACAACTTCTCTAATTTTTTTCCAAATCTCAATATTCTTCGAAATACTAGATAGCGTTACCTTAAATGATTGAGTTAATTTATCACTAATCCAAGGCAGTTCTCGCTGAATTAATTTCACTCTTTCAAAACCATTCATTCCACCAACCCCGACTTTACAAGGCACAAAACTGTACATTTTCTTCTTATATTGCTTGTTGAATGATGCTCCTTTGTATGAAACAAGCTTCTGAAATTTGTCAGGCTCAGGCCAGTCGTTAAACCCCATAATTTTATCATAATGTTGTGGAATATTACCACCCAAATCCTTATAATAACTCATAGGACTGTATGTTTTTCTTTCAGATATAACAAAAACGGTATCTAGAGCAAAATAAGATTTAAATTTACACGAACCAAAAAGAATAATAGAACCCTCTGACAAAGATTGTAGTATTGTTGACCCAGTTTTACGATTTTGTTGACAAAGGCTATACAAAAAATGATCTGCAAAAACAAATGGGTCTGTATTTTGCCGATGTTTAGTTTCATTACCATAAGGTTGAGGATATTTTGCAGAATCTCGATAATATAATGGCTCGTGAATATAGCAAGGGTAATCTCCTTGTGAATTCTGTGTGAGAACGGGTTGCACATTAGACCATGGTTCCCATTCTCCCCAAAAATAAAGGTCATCAGCACTTTGCTTTTTGTCGCTTTGATCAATATATTCACCTTTAACTTTCATGAATTTTCTCTTGTGATCAGAGAAATTCCATTCATACGGTTGACTGCCATTTTTGCGTTGTGTTTTGGTAGGTCTATGTTCACCACCGGGGTGAAGAAATTGGACTATATAAACTTGGTCTTGTTGATTTTTTTTCATATAAATACATTACGAATTACATTGCAAAAATAATAAAAAAAAACGGTTTTTTTAGGATATTATGCACGATAAAATTTCGGGGTATTCGGGTATTTCCATGAAAAAAATCGGAATTATCCCTTTTAGTCTTGTAAAAATTCAGATTTATGGCGAGAGATTTATAGCATCAGCTATAGCTTTTCCCTTTCGCGTCGGTCAGGTGTTGTGCTTCGGTGCATGCGATACTCGCGACGCAAACCAACACACGGGACACCCTCATCCCCGGGGTTGCGGTGCTCGTACCTCGCACCTTACCCCGGGCTATGTTCCTTGCAGGCTTACAGCCTGCCGCATCATAGCCACAGTACAGGAACATGTCTTACTGTGGTATAGACACATGATTAATAAAGTAGCCCGAAAGTCCATAAAGGAATCACCCGACCATGGCCATATTCGATATCGTCTATGAAAATATGCACCAAAAAAAGTGCACGGTAAATTTTCTGCTACTAGCAGAACACACACTAATCTTATTTTTATTCTCATTTTTGCAGCGTGAAATTAAAATTCACGCTATGCTATATTATGGCATAGCTATAACTTAATTTTACGGCAAAATAATGTCTGATAAATCAAATAAGACCATCATGAAAAAAGAAACAAACAACTTCAATGCCATCAGCACTTTCACTGATGTAGCGAGAATGCTGGACAACTCCCACAGCGAGATCCTCGGGCTTTACAACGAGTCTATCGCCAAGATTCCCTTCGACAGCAAGTCTTTCAAACACAAGCTGACTTCACCTGAAAAAACCCAGGAATTGCAAGACAATGTGCAGAAACTCAGCAAACTTTTGAAAGCCACCCCTGAAGAGACCATAATCTTTGTAGCCATTTATGCCTACCAACTAGTTCACGACAGTGCGGCCGACACCCGCGACATCACCCGTTTTATCGGCATCAACGAGCTGGACTTTCTGCCACTGAAGAGCAGTTTACAATCCCTGCTGAAAAAAGGACATATCCGCATGGTGGAACGCCACAGACGCTACGACGAGTATAGAATCAGCAAAGCGGCGGAGAATGCTCTGCTCAACAACAAGCCATTCAAAGCTGAAAAAGCCGTGAAAATAGACCGCTACAAATTTTGCGAGCGCATTTCCGACTTTATCGAGATGCGCAGCAACGATGAAATGGAAACACGGGACTTATTCAAGTTGGCACAAGAGGAGGAAGAAAACAACAGCCAACTTAAGTTCATCAAGGATGTGAATAAAATTCTGTCATCGGTGGAGGACCGCACGCTCTTTTACGAAATCTGCGATGATTATGTGAGAGACAATCGCAGAAGAGCTGCCAGCGGACTCGACTGCACACTTTCCGACATCTACGACAGCTGTCGTGGCCGCCTAAATGTGGCCAAATCCATTATGGCCAAGGAGCACGCCTTGTTAATCAACGATTTGGTGGAACTGCTTCCGTCAACATTCTTTGGTGACGCCTGTCTTACTCTGACCGACAAAGGAAAAGCTCTTTTCCTGGAAAAAGACTTAGAGCTGTTCAACATCAAGGGAAAATCCGACAAACGACTGATTGCACCCGACAAGATTCCCGACAGAAAACTGTTCTTCAGTGAAGAACTCGGCAAAGAACTCAATTTCGTGCGAGAAAGTCTGATGGACGACAACTTCAAAAATCTGCAGCAACGCTTGGCCGACAACTCTCTACCCAAAGGGGTTACTCTGCTTTTCCATGGATTACCCGGCACCGGCAAAACCGCCGCCGCCGATATGCTGGCCAAAACCACTGGCCGCAGCGTCTATCATGTGGATATCGCCGCCTCCAAAACCTGCTGGTTTGGTGAAAGCGAGAAACTGTTCAAGCAGATTTTCACCGACTATCGAAAGATGTGCGAAAAAGAGGAAAAGAAGCCCATCCTCCTGTTCAACGAGGCCGATGCCCTTTTCAGCAAGCGCAAGGATGTGAACTCAGGCAGTTGCGCCCAGACCGAGAACGCATTGCAGAACATCCTTTTGGAAGAGATGGAGACCCTCGACGGCATCCTCATCGCTACCACCAACCTCAGCGTCAACCTCGACAGCGCTTTCGACCGCCGCTTCCTGTTCAAGCTGTATTTCGGACAACCCGACACCGAAGCCAAGAAAGGCATCTGGAAAAGCAAACTCAACTGGCTCTCCGACGAGGACGCCGACAAACTGGCATACCGCTATAACCTTTCCGGTGGTGAAATCGACAACATCGTGCGTAAAACCTTGATGGAAGAGGTGCTGAACGGCCAACGTCCCAGCTTTGCCACCCTCGAAAGCTGGTGTAAAGGAGAGAAACTGGAGCAGAAGAAAGGCGGAACGATTGGATTCACGAAAAACTGAAAATTGAAAACTGAAAACTGAAAGTTGAAAGTTAATAGAATTAAGAATTATGGAAAAGATCAACAACATCAATTTTGTGTTAGTTCACGAGGCGTTCCAAAGGGACGGATGGACGATGTACCACTATTTTATGAAGGGCAACAAATGGGTGAAAGGCAACGACACTGTCACCTGTTTCCGAGGTGGCTATAAATTGAACGGAGAACCGCTCAGCAATGAGCGCCTGGCAGAAATGCTGCACATCGACCAACGTGCTATAGCGGTGTGCGAAGCGATTGCACCGCATGAGGTACACGGTGCATACGGGAGAGCTTTTCTTGAAGGCGTTCGCTGGGCGGATGCACACCCGGTCAAGAAAGAAGGTAAATAAACCCTTGCCGAAAGTGTGAAAAAATATGATTCGGCACAATTATAATTCAGCCTTCATCCTCACAAATTTCCCTTGAACGTCTGCACGAGATTGCCTCACACGAACATGTTGTAGTTCAGATACAGTAAATTTTCACAATTTTGTTGAAAAACGACAGGATTTTTTTTATGTTTTTGTAAAAAGTCTTATCTTTGCAACTTAATATTTTATATCTTGTCTAGCAACTCAGGTAAAAAAACAATCAATATAAACAAGTTTGTAACATAGTAATTATGGCCGAATTATTTGATATTTCAAACAAGCTAAAACAAATAATAGATTTTGCCACAAAGGGAGCACTACACTCCAAAAATAACGATGGAAAAGATGGAGATATCACTGTCAAATGGAGTACTGGAAGAGGAACGCCCGCACAAGCCTCATGGATTGGATTTCTGGGACCATCTATAGAACCAACTAATGGTATTTATCCAGTATTCCTTTATTACAAGGATATTAAATGTCTTTTTCTGTGCTATGGAGTGAGTAGTACAACAAAACCAACAAAAAGTTGGGATCCCAGCTTGGTGGCTGGCAAAGTAACAATAGGTGATTATTTGACAAAAAAATTTTCAAAAAAATTCCCCAAAAAAGGTGATGTTAAATATAGAGAATCATTCTTATTCAAGGAGTACAGGAAAGTAAGCCCAACCACCATTCCTTCCTCGGTTGAGTCCGACATGAAAAACATTCTTGCACAATATTGTTCATATCTCAAAATAAAACCTCCAGTGGGAGTTTCTCTAATATCATCACCATCAACACCCAAAACACCTTGTATGTTCCCTGATTATAAAGCTGCCATCAAGGCAAAACCATTCGTAATTTTAGGCGGGTTCTCTGGAACCGGAAAAAGTCAAAAAGTAAAAGAACTGGCCTTCGAAACATGTCCAACAAATTTACAAGATTCTCTTGAAACGACCCCAGGCAACTACTGCCTAATTTCCGTTAAACCCAATTGGCATGACAGCACCGAATTGCTTGGTTATTATTCTGGAATTTTAAACAAGTACATAGTTACGGACTTCATGCGCTTTCTTGTCAAGGCCATGAAATATCCACAAGTTCCCTTTTTCGTATGCCTTGACGAAATGAATCTGGCACCCGTGGAAGAATACTTTGCGGAATTTCTTAGTGTACTGGAAACTCGCAAAAAGGATGCCACCGGTAAAATTGTTTCAGCCGCATTGGTTGGCAGTTCAACTTTTGCAATACAAGATGAATTTGGTAAGGACATTTTCAACTTTAGCGAACTGGGACTAGATGAAATTAAAGAAAAAGACATTTGTGACGAGTTGAAAAGCAATGGTCTTTGTCTTCCTCAAAACGTCATTGTGATCGGCACCGTCAATATGGACGATACCACCTACTCATTCAGTCGCAAAGTCATTGACCGTGCCATGTCCTTTGAGACACCCATCGTTCCTTTGACAGGCATGCTCACAGGGAAAAAAATGTTAACCTACAAGGAGACTCGTGATTCTTATGATCATACGTATCAAACAGAAATGAAAGACAATTATCTTGCTGATGAAGTAAGTATACAAGACATGGTATTGGCAGGTAGTTTAATACCATCTGACGCTAACATAATTGCCCAAACTACCGATGAAATCAACGAAGCTCTTAAAGGATCACCTTTCCAAATATTATGGCGATTTGCCAATGAAGTTGCGTTATACTATAACTCTGTAAAAAAAATTCATAGCGCTCCTGATTGGAATGAAATCTTTGATGCCGCTATTATGATGAAGATTTTACCACGAATTGAAGGTGATTACGACAAAACACATGAACCACTTGAAAAATTATTAGCTCTATCAACTACAAGCCCTAAAAATTGGCCTCAAACAGCCGAAAAAATCAAAGCTATGCAATCCCGGTTTGATGGAGACAGTGGTTTCACCAGCTTTTGGAATTAGCAAATGGAACAGACGATTCTAAAGTTTGAAGCCACAGACTTCACCCTATCCATCACTACAAATATGGACAATTGGGGTAATCTGTGGAAAACATTCGAAAAACGGGTCGGTAGCGACGCCTGGACCTATAGTAACTACGCTTCAAGTTGCCCTGGAGAACTATTTCTCATTGATATGGAGAAAGCTAAGTCTCCTACTGGAAAGCCCGGGACTTTTGAATGGGACAATCAATACCCGACAATTTTTGAAGTTAAGTCATATCACTTTAAAATCAAATTCAAAAAACCACCGGTACACGCACGGGTCATTCATCCACTCAAAAAAATTGTGGATGGATTCACAAACGATATGGATCCCACTGACACGACCGTAACCGCTGTCAGAGGTTTTATTGACTTTCTCAATCAGCCAGGTATATTTACGCTTTGTTTTGAGTATGAATATCCAGATGGGGTTGTAAAAAAGGAACACTTTACCTTCGATGTCATCTCTCCAAAACTGGACACTCGAAAAGATATGCCCGCCATGCTCAATGCTATTAATGATGAGTATGAAGGTTATATTTTTGAGTATTTAACATTAACCTATCAAAGTCTGAAAGCAATAAAGAAACCTGTTCAGACGGCTTCAATGTGGCTTAGCATTTTTCGTCACGTCGCAAAAAAATACTTTTACGCTTGTCGGTTTGTTATTGAGCAACCAAACAACCGCTCTGAACGGACGACATGCTATGCGAAAGCGGATAAAATAAAAAAATGGAGCCGAACTGAAGAAGAACGTTTTAAACTGAATGAGGCGAATTTCGGATTAGAAGAAGCGGCCAATCGCTATTACCCTTACACTCAAATAATTAGAACCTCAAATACCCGCGAAAACAGATTTGTCAAATACACCTTAAAAAGCCTTTCCAAGAAATTTGGGAAAATAAAGGAACAGATAATAAAAAAATACGAGGACAAGCTCTCAGATGATGAAAAGAAAGAATTGGAGCATTTTCAAAAAACTTTTCAACAAATCTTAAAGCATCCTTTTTTCAAAAGTGTAGATGAATTTGAAGGATTCAAGCAGGAAAGTAGAGTCCTCCAACAGAGAAGCGGATACAGCACGATTTATAAAACATGGATTATCCTTCGAAGAAGCCTCGAATTACAAGAGGATTTGAATACCATAGGGCTTAAACAAGTGTGGGAATTGTATGAGATTTGGTGCTTCATTATGATGAAACGGCTCATCATAGATATTATAAATCCCTGCCACATTGACTATAGCCCTACGAAAGACAAGACCTTGGATCCATTATTAGATAATAGTATAGAACAAATCATCACATTTTATCGTCAAGGAGACGCGGCACACGAATATCCTATTACACTCCGATACCAACACCGATACAACATTAAGAATGGAACATCGGCCACTACCGAACAAAAACCAGATATCGTATTAGAAATCACATTAAAAGGAAAAAAAGCAAAAGATAAATTTGTTCTTACCTATTTGTTTGATGCCAAATATAGAGTGGATATGGACACATCGCCTGATTCTGGATTGGATGTCGGTTTGGATGATCCAATACCCGACACACTGGATCAGATGCACCGCTATCGTGATGCTATTCTTTATCAAAAAGCTGGAAAAATGATGAGGGAAAATGTGGGCGGCTATATCCTATTTCCTGGGAGAACCGCTATAAAAGATCCTGTTACTAAAAAAGAAGCCGCAGAAGATAAATACTTTTACAAATCTATTGATACCGTTAATATTGGGGCTTTCCCTTTCTTGCCGAAAGATAAAACCAGTAAAGATGTTCAAAGTCAATTGATTCGCAAACATTTGGAAAAAATCCTCAATGAGACGAATGTTTATCGACATATTCATAACACAATTCCGCAGAAAGGACTCACCTATAAAAAAAGTTCTCTCATCAAATAATGTTTTACGGTTTAAGCATTAAACCTATTGTTTTAAAATACAGTTTGTGTTGCGGTTGTAGGCGAATATCGCTCACTCATATAATCATAATGCCCATTATGTGTTATGTCCATACACAACCATTTTTATTTGAATGATTCAGTCGATATCAAGAAAAATATTTGTACATTTGCAACATCATATTCTCAAATCGTTGTTTAATGAATTTCGCGGGATTGGAAAATATGGTAAAAAAGAATAAAAATAGAAATTCACGTATTAAGAACGATGAAAAACTGGCCTGTGATTGGTGAATACTAAATTATGAGCATTATTGATATTAACGAAGAACAAATACACTCATACGCTCCTGACGTTTTAGAGGTGCTGTTGAAAGACCGCACAACCAACAAAAATATTTTTTGGGCTACCAACGACTATAAGGAATTGGGAGAACAATACACCTATTATTCACCGATACTTCCATCTTTGATTACGGGTGTACATGCTGATGTAATACGTCCAAGGGTGTTGAAAGCACGGCAACAGCAGTCTGTTCGTTCCAAGGAAATGGCGGAAGTGTTTACCCCTGCTTGGATATGCAACGTTCAAAACAACCATATTGATTCTGCTTGGTTCGGACGCAAAAACGTCTTTAACACCGAGAACAATGATCACTCTTGGACGACCACAGACTCTCCGATTGAGTTTCCTGACGGAAAAACTTGGAAAGACTATGTAATGGAGACGCGCATGGAAATCACCTGCGGGGAAGCACCATATATTACAAGCCGATACGATGTAACGACAGGTTATTTTATTGAACCGAAAGATAGAATTGGGCTACTTGACAGAAAATTGCGTGTGGTCGGCGAGAATACCACCACTATTGAAGAATGGATTGCAGCCGCTATCGATGCTTACAAAAACATATATGCATACGAATGGCAAGGCGATAATCTATTGTTGGCACGGGAAGCTATGTTATGGACTTTCGGCGAGTTTTTCTCCGCGAAATTCCATTGCGAGCCACCCAAAGAAACAGTATTAGAAATCGCCACCATAATCAGTTGGAATGTATGGCAGATGGACGGTCTGAAATGCGTGGTGCCTAATAGTTGTAAGACAGTGGAGCACACGGACCTATTTGGTAATACTATAAAAACAGAATGTCTTGGTTGTAAGAAAGGGAACATTCACCACCACAATGGTATTTATTGTCTAGTCAAAGACTGGGATACCATAGATAAAAAGACAGGGAAAAAAGAGGCGAAAGTGCCTTTTCACACACTGATTAAATAAATTCAACAAGAGTAACTTATGGCAAAATCATCACCAAAAGTAGCTTCAGCTGCAATTTCCACAGACAGTTCGACTACCTCAAATTGGATTGAAGAATTTAAAAAAGAAGCCGAAAAAATCATTACGGGACGAGTAGAACCACGCATATATGCTTTTATCACAAAATATGTGCCCAAGGCTTTGAAAGTAGGTGATACCTATCGTCCTGTAAAAGTGCGTTTAGAAGAATGGAAAAAATATTATGACGATATATTACCATCATCTCCAGTATTGGAAAAATTAGCATTGGCTAACCCCAATAATCCTAATGATTTTACCTATTTTAGGGACTACTCTGTTCATGAATATTTAGAGTCAATAAATAAGTATAGATTGCAACCTAAAAATTTTTCTTCTAATGTATATCAGTCAAATGAATTTTTTAGGGACACTTCAAAAAAGGAGATTGAGGCAGCCATCAAAGACATTCAGAATGCTTATAAGAATAAAACAAGACAGTATCAATTTTATACCGAACAGGGCTTGCCCGCAAAAACCACGATAAAACGCGATGAAAATTATAGTCCACGGGACATCCAACAACAGGCAATCGATAAATTCAAAACAGTATATCAACAAAGAAAGAACTTGTTGATGTATGCTGTAATGCGTTTTGGCAAGTCTTTTACGGCCATGTGTTGCGCAGAACAAATGGGGGCTCGTGTTGTAGTTATCGTATCTGCAAAAAAAGATGTAAAGGAAGCATGGTATCAAATTGTCATGGGTCATAAAAAATTTGATGGTTACGAGTTTTTTGATGCGGATACTTTGTTCGGAGATCCTAATGCCATCTCTAAACATTTAAAAAACAATAAAAAAAACAAAGCTGCCATATTTCTCACTTTGCAGGATTTGTCTGGCAAGGATTCCAATGGAAATTCTATTAAAGAAAAACACACAGAACTTTTTGATGGAACTGTCAAAATTGACCTTTTGATAGTGGATGAAACCCACTTCGGTGCTCGGGCAGAGCAGTATGGCAAAGTGTTGCAAGATCCCAAATACATTAAAGATACTACAAAAGGAAAGAAACTGGACGATGATGACTTTGTTGAAACCGAGGAAGGCGCTGAAGCTGTAAAAGTATTTAACGCAACGGTCAAACTTCATCTCTCTGGCACGCCTTATCGTATCCTGATGGGGTCTGAATTTGAGAAAGAGGATATTGTGGCTTTCTTCCAATATTCAGACATTGTTGCCAAGAAAAAAGAGTGGGACGACAAAAACATAGAAAAAGATGAGTGGGAAAATCCGTATTACGGTTTCCCGGAAATGGTACGCTTCGCTTTTAATCCCAACGAGTCTTCAAGGAAAGTACTTGAACAGCTCCGCAAAAACGGATACACATACGCACTTTCTGCATTGTTGAAACCTAAGTCGGTACAACATGATTTAACTGGCGATTACCAAAAATTTGTATATGAAAAAGAAGTATTAGATTTTCTACAAGTGATTGATGGTAAAAAATTAGACGACCAACTATTTGGTTTCCTTAATTATGACAAGTTAAAAGAAGAAGGTAAAATGTGCCGCCATATTGTAATGGTTTTGCCGTATAAGGCTTCCTGCGATGCCATGCAGAAACTTATTAATGATAATAAAAAGAAATTTAAGAATCTCAAGCACTATAATATTATCAACATCTCTGGTGTTGAGGTCAACAACTGTAAAGATGTTCTGAAATGCTCCACAATAGATAAGGGCATCACAGGTTATAGTGTTAAAAAAGATAATCTTGTTGGAACGGTGCGTAGTATCATCACGACCTGTGAAAATGCAGGGCAAAAGACTTTGACATTAACGGTAAACCGGATGTTAACAGGATGTACGGTGCCAGAGTGGGATACTATGTTATACATGAAAGACACCTCTTCACCACAGGAATATGACCAAGCCATCTTCCGTCTTCAGAATCCTTATACAAAAACATACATACACCCGGAGGAAGATGAAAATGGCAAGCCTGTGCTTGACAAAAATGGCAAGCAGATAATCAAAAAAATCAAGAAAGACATGAAGCCGCAGACACTGTTGGTGGATTTCGATCCCATGCGGCTATTCCTTTTGCAAGAGCACAAGGCTCAGATATACAATGTCAATACCGAAAAAATAGGCAATAGCGAATTGAAAGACCGCATAGAAAAGGAACTAGAGATCTCTCCACTTCTGACCATAGACCCCGTAAGTGGAATTGTAAAAGTCAATGCAGCTCATATTCTAGATAAGGTTAGCCAATACCACTACGACAGAGGCATACGCGAAGAGGTGGATGAGATTCCCATTGACATGGGCTTGTTTGAAAACGAGTCTTTCCGCGATACTATTGCTAAAGAGAATGAAATAGGCTCAAAAAGTGGATTGGCGTTTCCTGCAAATGAGGGCGAAGAAACGGATCCCAATATTGAACCAGTAGATGATAAGGCGACTGGCACCTCCAACGGAAATACCCCCGCAACAACAACAGAGAATAATCAGCCAAGCGAGGAAAAGGTATGGGAGAAGAAGTTGAAAAGTTATTTTGTGAAGATACTTCTGTACGCATATCTTACAGATGACAATGTGTCAAATTTGCATGATATTGTAGCTGGTATTGACAACAAAGATGATAACAAGCGTATAGCAAAACACTTGGGATTGGAAAAGGGAATACTGCAGATTTTGCTTGGCAACATTAAACGGCTTGGTCACTTTGAAATGATTTCTGTATTGGATTATAAGATACAAGACCTCAACAAACTTTCTCACAATAAAGGGTTAAGTGTTGAAAAGCAAGTTGAAGTGGCTTTGTGTAAATTTGGCAAGTTGGGGGATGCCATGGTAATTACCCCAGCCAATATTGCAGATGATATGATGGCACTACTTCCCGACAATTTTTTGCGTGAAACAGCCAATAAAGACGGGCGTATGCTTGATATTGCCGCAACATCCGGTGAGTTCGCCATGGCACTATACCATAGAATGAAAGATCTGAAAATTAAAGAAGACATTATAAAAAATAGCATCTACTCCATACCTAAGTCATCTATCTGTTATGAATTAACCCGAAAAATATACAAATTATTGGGATTAAATTTCGAAAATATTGCAGAACAGTTTGATGCCTTTGATTTGTTAAAAGTAAAAGATAATAAAAACAATATAGATTGCAATAAAATAAAACAACTGCTTGGACAGAAGAAAAAATTCTCAGAAATAACTTTAAAAGAAGAAATTACAATCCAAAATAAAAACACAATGATAGAGTTTAATGCGATAGTGGGAAATCCACCGTATCAAAAAAAAGCAACTGGTGATGCGAATGGCTCTGATCCAATTTACCATTTATTTATCGATACGGCGTGCGCTCTTGGAGACAAGGTAACATTCATTCATCCAGCAAAATTTTTGTTCAATGCTGGAAAAACGCCAAAGGATTGGAATGTAAAAATGCTTAATGATGAACATTACAAAGTGATAGATTATTGGGCAAATTGTGCGGATGTGTTTCCGATTGTCAACGTAGAGGGTGGTATTGCTGTATCATTATGGGATAAACATAATAATTTCGGAAAGATTGGAACATTTGTCCCATATAAATTATTGCAAAGTACTTTGAAAAAAGTATTGACAGAAAAAGATTTCAAGAGTTTTACAGAATTAGTGTATCCGCGTGATCTATATCGACTTACCGATATATTATACAAAGAAAACCCGGGTGCAGAAAATCGCCAAAGTAAAGGACATAAATATGATGTTGGTTCAAGTGTTTTTAAAAAATTCCCAGATTTATTTTATGACAAAAATCAATATGGTGGATGTAAGTATGTACAAATATATGGACGAGAAAACAATGTTCGAGTTCTTAAATGGATAAAAAAAGAGTATTTAGATGTCCCCGATAATTTTAACTCATATAAGATTTTTATTCCTAAATCAAATGGTTCTGGCGCAATAGGCAAATCTCAATCGACACAAATGATTGGAGAACCGACATTAGGTGCCCCAAATGTTGGAACAACAACAACATTTTTGTGTATTGGAAATTTCAACAAAAAAGAAGAAGCCGAAGCCTGCATGAAATACATCAAAACCAAATTTGTCCGAGCATTGTTGGGAACTCTTAAAGTAACTCCGGATAATCCGCGCGAGACTTGGGCAAACGTTCCTCTTCAAGATTTCACGTCGAACTCGAAAATTAATTGGAAAAAATCGATAAAGGACATAGACCAATATTTGTATAAAAAATACAAGTTAAGCAAGGATGAAATTGAGTTCATAGAAAAAATGATAAAACCTATGAAATAGTTATATCTTCTCATAGTTTCTGCCCATCATCCCTTCACCCTACACATTACACAAATGATATAATAATTTCCCAAAAAACAAATTATTATACTGCTCAAAGCGGAAAAAATTTTGAGATTCAGTGCAATTATAATTCTGTTTTCCTCTCACACTTCCATCGGTTCTGCTACTAGCAGAACCCAAAGCCGCATCGTTTTTCACCATATCTTTGCAGCGTAAAAATCAACAAAAAACTCAAAATAGGAATAAAATTCACTATTTTTGCAAAAACATCCTTAAACCACAAACAACATGGCAAAACAAGCAGCAACAAAGAAACCGGCTACCATTGTCGGAAAACTTGATCAACAAAACAGAAGACTCAATATTAACGCTTTTGAATTAGACAACGAAATTGTCTTCAATTATTTCAATACAATTCCAGAAGCCAACCGCGACGAAAAGTTCACACAAGCTCTTTACATCGGCGTTCTTGCCCTTATGGAAGACCGCATGTCAGCCTTCTTCGCCAAAACATCTAACGAACTGGGAACACAGCTCGAAAGTCTCAAAATGATTTTCGAAATGAAAAAGGAACTTTTCTTCAAATCAGCAGTGAAAGGACAAATCGCCGAACAGGAAATCGCCGATGCACTCCAAGAATTTCTTGCAAAGAAATCTATTAAGGACAGTGTGGCATTGACCGGTACTGCCAGCGAAAAAGGAAAGAATAAGACAGGTGATATCTTATGCCAAATTGATGGCACAAGCTATTCCATCTCCATTGAATGTAAGTTTGATAAATCAATGAAATTGGGTAATATCACCGATAAAGATGTGTTGACAAAAAAATCGGATACCGCATGGAGCCAGCTGATCGAAGCTGATTACAACCGTGGTTCACAGGCCAGCATCATCGTATTTGACAAGGCACTGGTGGATAAATCCATCACCAGTTTCACAGACAGTGTTGCCTATATTCCTCAAGTGGGTTTCATCGCCATCATTGACTCTCAGGCTGGTAACTACACCAATCTGGGCATCGCCTATATGCTGGCCAGAGACATCGCCACCAATGCAAAAACCGTGCAACTCGACCCGAACGTACTGACTATGATGATTACCCGTTTAGTCAAAGATGTAAAGGATATTCTCAATGTTAAAAACATGGTGGAAAATAACATCCAAAACAACAAAGAAATTCTCAAGATGTTAGAGAAGAGCCTCCTCATGATGGAATTCAACCAAAAATATTTACAGAAATTCCTCACTGACGGAACTTTGAACAAAGAGGATTTATTCAACTTCTACATGGGCGAAGGTATTAAGCCAGCGTATGATACGATCTGCAAAGACATTGAAAACACCTACCAATAAAAGAAGCCATTAATTCAAATCAAAACACAACGACAGGATGTCCTTCCACATCATGTCAAGTTGCTCGGCGATAATGCGGTTGCATAAGATGCCTTTGTAGCAGAAAACGCTCTGTAATAAGGCGGGGTTGGTCTGTACCACTACCCGAAAATTCTTGGAGAACAAAACCGCTTCAACCAAAGGCAAAATAAACATGCCTAGACGCTTGTTCATAATCTCCGCATCCGCAGATGACATCAGGATATTGTCCAACTCACTCCAGTTATCCTTGCCAGTAATCAGATTAATGGCTATCGCGTACGCCTGTTTTTGCTGAAGAAGCTGTATATACCTATGATTCAATTCATTATATATCAACCTTGAGACCAGAATCTGACCATCTCTAATCAATTCCAACTCCTGCTCGGTAAACGGGGAAAATTTTACCAGCACCTTCGATACCTCCACCAAAGGAAAGAATTCATCGATAAGCTCAGCACCAGCATTGGCATAATCCATATTGCTGAAATGGGTATGGGCGGCATAGTCGCGCTGCACATAGACCTTAATGCCTTGCTCCACCAGTTTTCCCACCAAATCGGGCGTAAACAGCACCACATCGGGAATTGGCCGGTCACCCTTGACCAAACCCAGCGTCACAGGTTGTTCCAGCAGCCCGAAATCTATCGTCTGCGCCTGCGTTTCCGCCCCCGGTACATAATGCATCACCAAGTCCATGTCTCTTAATATTTAAATTCACGCTTGCCGTCTTCCAAGACCTTAATATCTACCCTCACATAATCGTCTGTCAACAATTCTTCCACCTTCTCCGTCCATTCGATAAAACAATAATTGCCGCTGTAAAGATAGTCGTCAAAGCCAATTTTTACCGCCTCGTCAATCGAATCAATACGATAAAAATCAAAGTGATAGACAGGCTCTCCATCAGCCGTAAAATACTCATTCACAATAGCAAAAGTCGGACTGGAAGTGGTAGCGGTAACGCCCAACTGGCGGCAAATCTCTTTAATCAGGGTAGTCTTGCCAGCCCCCATCTCACCAAAGAAGCCGAACACACGCTCATCTGCATGTTTTTGCAGCAAATCTGCTGCCACCGTTGCCAATTCTTCCTGACTGTTGATTACCATTATTTTTGTTGAATTGTTGAGTTGTTGAACTGTTGAAAGGTTGAAATTTTTGAGGGTGCGATTAATTGATTAAACAAATAAACAATTCAACAATTAAACGCTTAAACTCTTAAACATATTGTGTGTGATATTCTATCAGTTTCGGCATCGGGGAACCGATAATCGTGCCCAAACTGATATTCTTTTCCGCGGCCACCTCTTCAATGATTTCCTTGAAATGGAAAGCCACCGAACCCATCAGACTCACCGATTCATAGGTCATTTTGTCGTAATAGCCTATTTGGTTATCAAAAAACTCAGCAAAAGCCTCTTTGCATAAGCTTTTGATTACTGGATCATTCACATATTTCTGAATAAAGGGGGCAAATGATGAGAAGAACTTATTCGGACTGGCCTTGCGATAAATTCGCTGGATCACTTTCGGAGGATTGATATCAAAAGTTTTCTCAATTTCGTCCAGCAGATACATCGGCAATTTTTCCATCATATAGCAGGTCACTAATTTCTTGCCCAGATGTGTACCACTACCCTCATCACCTATCAAATAACCCAATGATGGAGCACGTTTTACAATTTGGTTGCCATCGTATAAGCATGAGCTTGAGCCCGTACCCAAAATAGCCACCAATCCCGGCTTATTACCACACAATGCATGACAAGCCTCCATCAAGTCAGAATAAATCTTGAAGGATGCCGAAGGAAAATACTTGGCGATAACCGCGGCAATACGCATGGCATTTTGTTCTCCAGCGCAACCTGCCCCGTAATAAGTAATCAAACCCGGTTGTGCGTAGTTTTCAGGCAGGGAATTGACAAAATGCACAAAGACCTTATCAATCTGTTCATCACTGGAATAATTGGCATTGATACCCGTAGCGAAAAACTGATGCACCAGCTCTTTGCCCTTCAGTACAGCAAATTCTGTTTTGGTAGCACCAGCATCAATAACTATATGTATATCAGTATTTTTCTCTTTCATCATTTATAAGTTGCTTCGAGGAATAGAAATCGGATTATTGCGTTTGTATTGTGATTTTTTGTAACGCTGAATCAGCACATGATCTTCCAATGACTTATCACCAGCAAAATAAGCGGCGAACAACTTGTCCACCTCGTAATAATTCGGTACGCCCAACTGCTCACAATCACAGCTGCTAATACCCAAACCATCCACTGGAGTAGCATCAATGCAAGATTGCAAAGCGGCACGTTGCTCAGCATTACATTCATCCAACAAGGCCTTTGCCAAATGGAAGACTTCAGTTTTCCACAAATGCATGATAGGGGCATAATCGCCCACATCGCCGTGCAAAGTCCAGAAACCCGTCAAGAATTCTGAGTAGTTGTCGGTAGAAATCACCATTCCTCCGTATAACTGGGCCAAATCATAGAGCACCATCATACGCATACGGGCTTTCATATTACCCTGGCGCAACTTCGACAAATGCGAGTCATCGTAATGAATGAGCAGCTTTTTGTTTTCCAGAAAAGTCTCTGTCAAATCCAAATGCTGGAAATCCGTGCAAAAGTTCTTTCCTACCGTCAGCGAGCGGGCCACCTCATCATTGGGGTTGGTCTCAATAGTGATGGAACGGCCTATAAGCGGAATATTGTGTTGCAAGCACACTGGACGGAGCAAGGCAGAACACAAAGCGCTATCGATACCGCCGGAAATGCCCAGCACTAACGATTTCAAGCCGCATTGGCTCAAATAATCACTCACTATGCCACGAATATTTTCGGCCACTTTGAGCAAGCGCTCACGGTCGGTCATAAACGGGAAAAAATTACTGTCGGGTATTGTCATCATTCATTTTAAATTTAGAACTACAAAAATACAAAAAAGAACCGATAAAATTAAGAACTAAGAGTTAAGAATTAAGAATGTTGAATTGTTGAGTTGTTGAACTGTTTTTAGTTCTTAGTTCTTAATTCTTAACTTTCTGCCCCCTGTCCGCTGTCACCTGTAACCTCTTTTGTGGGCATTTGGCGGATGTAAATGTCACGCTGCGGGAAGGGGATTTCAATCTTGTTCTTATTCAAAGTATTGTAAATCACTTCTTTAATCTTCGCAACAATCCCTGCTTTTTCTTCTACCAGCACCCAGCAAACCACGAACAAATCCACACTACTATCGCCGAAATCGTTGAAGATTACCTTCACGCCCTGCTTGGTATCAAACACATTCTTGCCTGCAGCATTTTTCACTGCCAAAGGCTCAATATTTTTGACCAGCATATTCCGCACTTTCTCCACATTCACACCATAGGCTACACCCACTGGAATCTTCACCAGCACATAGCCATGATTACGGGTAAGGTTTTTGAAATTCTTGCTGAACAAAGCTGCATTCTGGAAAGCCATCACACTGCCATCTAATGTCACAATCTGCGTACTCTGGTAATTAATGCTATCGACCTTTCCCTGAACCCCCTCACATTCGATATAGTCGCCCACACGCAAACGTCCCGTCATGAGCGAAATACCATAGATAAAGTTCTCCAACAGGTCTTTCATAGCGAAACCAAGACCGGTAGCCAGACCCGCCATCACAATGGAGATGCCGCTACTGGGCACTTCCAGAATCATCAGCGAGGCTACGACATACAAGCCCCATACCAGAATCGATATGATATTGTTGGCCAATGTAATGTTACCTTGGGGTTTACCTTCCTTTTTATTACGTTTTTTCAGCATCTGATAGAATGCCCTGATAGCATAATTCAGGTAACGGAACAAGAAATAGAGTTCAGTCACCAAACATATCTTGTACAAAGAAAGCTGGATCAGATTCGGTTTATTCAGGAAAACATACAAGAATATCTTTTTACATATAGAAGTCATCTCGAAAATGCTGGCAGCCCAATAAATACTTGCCGGTATCGACAGAATAGCCAAAATCGGCAGTAGTGCCTTAAAGAGGAAATCATAGAACCAGGTCTGACCGATATACTCTCCCTTAGCCATTTTCGGCTGGATTTTTCTATAGAACTTCTGCAAATCGTTTTCACTTCTTACTCTTTCACCCTGTTGTTTAGCGATTTTACGAATCAGATGATTAGCTTCGTACATCTTGGCCAAATCGTAGAAACAAGTGATAGTCTGGATAGCGGCCAACTGTATCATCCACCATACCATAATTTGTACAGCCAGCAAAACATAACCCATCCATGAAGCCACACAGGAAACAATCATCACAATGAGAGAAATCATGGTATAAACCATATCGCTGTCGGGTAATTTGGCGATTTTCTTTCTCACCACAATAAACTGCCATATTGTAAACAAAAGCAAAATAGGCGGATAAATGAGATTAACCAAATTATTCGGTATCAATATCATACGGAAGACTATCACCAAGAATGCCATGATAACAAACGGAATATAGGAACGCACACCGGCACGTATCTGTTTGTCATTCAATCTGATTAACAAAGAAACGAGTATCACCTCCAACAGCCAAGCATAGAATATCATCAGATTGATGGCCATACGGACGAAATTCTGTTTCACGAAAAACATGGCGATGGTGATGGAAATAGCGAAAATAGCCACACCACAGGCAATAGTGATGAAGAGACGCTTATTGTTGGCCTTGAAGTATCTTCTCCATTTTTTGGGAAGCACCCAACGCATCAACATATAGCTTAGCAAGCTGGCCAAAAGGATATAAAACAGCATAAACACACTGATACCGATAATGACGGGACCTCTCCATTCGGAAGCTGTCTTGAAGGGTTTGTATCTATCATCCACATCTTTCTTCGCCATCATATAATTCATTCTTAAGCGTTTGATAGTCTGGAAGTAATTACTGCCGCCATTGACGAAAATATTATTCTGGATCTTTTCGTATCTTGACATTGCGTAAGCATTCAGTTTCTCCACACGCTTGGTCACTTTTTCATAATGTTCCTGGTCGCTTTCCACCTTTTCAAGCAATGCTTTATAGTTGTCACGCAAAGCGGTGGCATACTCCACACAGGCTTCACGATCTTCCAGACCTTGGTCATCCAAAAAATAAAGAGAATTTTTAGCAGTATCGAGCATCCTTCTGGGTAACAGTCTCTGCAATGAGTCGGGTACCGTAGCAACCTCGCCATTAGGCAACATGCGGGGTGGCAGATTCTCCAGAACCTTGATTAACTCATCATAACGCTCAATCTCAGAGATGAGGCGCGCCTTCATCTTATCGTAGGGCATGTGGCGCATTTTCAGCTGCCGGTATTGTTCGGTAGCCGCCTGGCAAGCGTAAGCCATATCGAAAGTAAAGTCCGAATTCTGTGAATAGAGCATCAGGGCTATCTGATTGCTATTCTGCATCATGCGAACTAAATTGGCATGCTGTTCCACATTGCGTTTTTCCAGCATAGCCATAATCGCTTTCTGTTCGCTATAAGACTGTGCCAGCTCTGCACGCAACACACCTAAGGTTTGAGGCAGGTCTTTCTCCTTCAACACGGCATGGGCTTGGAAAACCGTCAGCACACATAGCAGGGCGAAAATGAATATCTTTTTCATATTTGAAATTTTATTTCTTACTTTATTTTTAAAATTGAGGTGGCAAAGATACGAAAAAAAAGCTGTATCTTTGCCGAATCAAATTGAATTACTATGTCGAAGAGAATATTGATAGCCACAGGCGGGGGCGACTGCCCCGGATTGAACGCCGTCATTAGAGGCATTGTGAAAAGTGCCGCCCGCGAAGAGGATTGGCATGTATATGGAAGCATCGAGTCGTTTAATGGTATTCTGAAAGATAATGTTGAAGTGGTGGAGCTGACTGAGAAAAGCGTGTCAGGATTGCATGTCAAAGGCGGCACCATCATTAAAACCACCAACAAAGGCGGCCCATTCTATTTTCCAGTGAAAAAAGACGACGGTACCTGGGTGACCGAAGACCGTTCGGAACTGATGAAAAAACGCCTCGCAAATATGGGCATTGATGCGGTCATCAATATCGGTGGTGACGGATCACAAGCTATTTCTTTGGCATTGAGCAAAATAGGCATCAATGTGGTGGGTGTACCCAAAACCATCGACAACGACTTATCGTCCACCGACTTCACCTTCGGTTTCCAAACCGCTGTGCAAATCGCTACTGAGTGCTTCGACAAGATTGTGACCACTGCGGAAAGTCATAGCCGCGTGTTTATCATGGAGGTCATGGGCCGTGATGCCGGCTGGATAGCCCTGCATACCGCCATCGCCGGTGGTGCTGATGTGTGCATCATCCCTGAAATCCCTTACGACCCGCGCAAAATTGCCGAGAAAATTGAAAATCGCTACAACAACGGTGACGGTTTTTGCAACATTGTCATTGCCGAAGGCGCCAAAGCCCTCGACGGCAAAGTGACCGGCACCAACCCGACTGCTATCGGCGACCGCCACATCAAATTAGGCGGCGTGGGCGACAAGCTGAAACAGGAATTGACAGACCTCGGCATCGAACACGATATCAGAGTTACCGTCCTCGGTCACTTGCAGCGTGGCGGCACACCTATCGCTTTCGACCGCATCCTGGCCACCGAATTCGGCGTAAAAGCTTTTGAGTTGGTGAAAGAAGGCAAATTTGGTAATATGGTGACCTACCGCCATCCTAACATCTCGTATGTGCCCATCGAAGAAGCCTTGAAAAAACCACACCTGGTAAATCCCGACAAAGATTTCTTAGTGCATACCGCACGGAGCATCGGCATGTGCTTGGGAGATTAACCTTTGCCAATCATTCTACTTTTCATATACAAAAAAGGACTGCGGTATCACTGCAGTCCTTTTTTATATCGAAAAACCTGTAAAATCAATTCACACGGGACAAACAAGCCAGCTCCAGGCGCCAATGATTACCGAAATCATCATCATATTCATAAAACAACTCCTTCTTGGTCAGCTTCTTAATCGTAGCCTCATAATAATATTTCTGCGTCTTCAACTGAAAATCCATGACCAACTCCTTGCAGTTGTTCTGAAAATGCCATCTTCCATATACCGCCGACTGCACTGCATTGTTATAAAAATACACCACATCAACGATTCCGTCCAGCTCAAAAATATAATAAGTATTCGGAACATTAGCTATATATTCGGTTTCTGTAATCTGTTCGCCATTCAGGAACACCTTTTCCAAGTTCCAGTTTCCCATCATGCGATACTCTGGAGCCACAAAACTAATACCAGGACCTTCTTTATAGCGACATGCCGTGCAACATAGCACAGCCAAAGCCAGTAAAATGATGATTCTTTTCATTATTTCATATTTTTTGCAAAGATAATAATATTTGTTGAAATGTTGAACTGTTTATTTGTTGAATTGCTTTTAACTAAGAACTAAGAGTTAAAAAATAAGAATTCTTAGTTCTTAATTCTTAGTTTTTAATTACATTGGCACATTAGCACATTGTTAATTAGCACATTTACAAATTTGCTAATTTGCTCATTATTTTTCGTATCTTTGCACTTTCATATTCATTGCCAACTATGGATAAAATCACTTTGTTAGACAAGACTTTTGTCAAGTATATTTCTGAAAAAGAAATTGATGAGGCTACTGAAAAAGTAGCCCAACAAATTAACGAAGATTACAAAGACGACCAACCCTATTTGCTTGTCACCTTGAATGGTGCCATCATGTTTGCCGTCGAACTCATGAAAAAACTGACCATTCCCTGTCGCATCACCTGCGTCAAGTTATCTTCCTACAGCGGAACAAGCTCCACCAACAAGGTGAAGGAATTAGTTGGTTTAAACGATGATTTAACTGGTCAGCGAGTACTTATTATAGAGGACATTGTGGATACTGGCGTAACCTACGAGCACATGCACAAAATGCTAATGGATGCCCACGCCAAGGATGTACGAATAGCAACCATGTCCTTCAAACCCGATGCTTACAAAAAGGAACTGCCCGTACATTACGTGGCACTGTCTATCCCCAACAAATTTGTGGTAGGCCATGGCCTCGACTACGACGGCTGGGGACGGAATTATGTCGATATTTATCAATTGAGCGAATAAAAAACAGAAATATGAGCAATCAATTCAACATTGTACTGCTGGGCGCACCCGGCAGCGGCAAGGGCACCCAAGCCCCAAAAATTATGGAGAAACACGGACTTTTCCACATCTCCACTGGTGACATGTTCCGCAAGGAAATCGCTTCACAATCCCCTATCGGCTTAAAAGCCAAAGGCATTATCGAACGTGGCGAGCTCTGCCCCGACGACGTGACTTTGGACATGCTGAACAGCTTCCTGTCCAAGCTGGACGAATGCAAAGGTTATATTCTTGATGGCGTACCCCGTACCATCGAGCAGGCCCACATGATGGACGGCATCAACTACGACAAGCCCATCAGCATTTCAAAAGTCATCTATATCAAGATTGACGAGGAAGAAATCATCAAGCGCATCCTGAAGAGAGCCGCTGAGTTAGGCCGCACCGACGACACTCCTGAGGTGGCCAAGAACCGCACTGCCCAGTACTTCAAACTTACCCATCCACTGATTGAATACTACCAGAAACAGGGTAAATTGATTGAAATCAACGGTATGCAAACCATCGACGAGGTCTTCGCGGATATTTGCAAGGCGCTGGACAATTGACAGATAACAATTAATAATTAATAGTTGATGGTTGATAATTGATACGAGGCAATATTGTTATTAATTATCAATTATTAATTATAAACTATTGGTGGTGGCGAGGTGGAGAATTGGGACTCTTCTTCGTAAAGAACCAGCCGTTCTGTTCTCTCTTTTCCCGCAGGTCGCGGGCTACGTGTACTTTCTCTCCAGTGTATGGATCGAAACCTAAGTAATACATAGCCGTTGAATAAGTCATGGGCGTGGGCGTGAAATCCTGCACCTGCTCGGTCATCAGATGATTTTGATGCGACAGCTTCGACAGTTCTTTCATATCCTGCAATGTACAGCCTGGATGCGAGGAAATAAAGTAAGGTATCAGTTGCTGATTTTTGCCAGACTGGCGGTTGACCTGGTTGAATTTCTCTAAAAAACGATGGAATTGCTCAAACTCAGGTTTGCGCATTTTCTGCAGCACATGCGAGGCGGTATGCTCCGGTGCCACCTTCAGTCGCCCCGATATATGATGGTTCACAACTTCACGGATATAGTCGCTCAAGCCATTTTCCCTGTCGGTCTGCGCATCGCTCAAAAGCATGTCGTAACGGATACCACTGCCAATAGTAATGTGTTTCACACCCTTGACTTTAGCTGCCTTACGATAGAGGTCAATAATGGGTTTATGATTGATATTCAAATTTTTACATACCTTCGGAAAGATGCAGGATGGACGCGGACAACGCTCGCATAGTTCGGGATTTTTACCCCGCATACGGTACATGTTGGCTGATGGTCCTCCCAAGTCGGAGATGTGCCCCTTGAAATAGTCCCGCTGCGCCAGGTCCTCCACCTCAGCCAATATGGACTTCTCGGAACGCGAAGCCACATACTTGCCCTGATGAGCAGCGATGGCGCAAAAACTGCAT